>Ga0222716_10000667_pt1 | contig 29604 bp, 37 predicted proteins | sample C33_13DmetaG_FD_165044 | JGI IMG/M metagenome (GOLD analysis project Ga0222716, IMG submission 165044) | Estuarine water microbial communities from San Francisco Bay, California, United States - C33_13D | ecosystem: Environmental > Aquatic > Marine > Unclassified | place: USA: California... | reverse complement strand
TTCTTAAACTACATCTTCATCTATAACTTCGTCAACTACATCTTCATCTACAACTTCGTCAACTACATCTTCATCTATAACTTCGTCAACTACATCTTCATCTATAACTTCGTCAACTACATCTTCATCTACAACTTCGTCAACTACATCTTCATCTATAACTTCGTCAACTACATCTTCATCTACAACTTCGTCAACTACATCTTCATCTATAACTTCGTCAACTACATCTTCATCTATAACTTCGTCAACTACATCAGTATCAGCCACGGGAGTGCCGTCAGGGTTGTACTGCGTGGCCTCTTCATTAGTATCTACTACTGTTATATACCCTTCGTCGTCTATATAAGTAGTGTCTCCGGTGTCAGGATCAACTTCTATGCCTACCGTACTAGGCGAATCTGGCTCGGGGTCTTGCACATCAGGTATGCTATCCCCGTCAGTGTCAGTATCAGTGCCGTATGTCAAAGCCCAGTATTCCGCTAGGGTAGCGTCTAAATCGGCATCTGGCGTTTCCCCTGTGGTATTAACAATATCTTCGGGGGTGTATGGTAGTCCTAACTGTTCTAGTGCATCAGTAGCTTCGGCAGTGCTTGTGTAAACTTCGTCGTACAAGAAGTTCATTGCATCTGTAGCAGCTTGGGAGTCGCCTAAAAATGTATTTAGCTGAGACTGTAACTCTTCTCTACTGTAGTTCTCAGAGTTGTTTAAAGCCTCTAATGCTTCAGGGTTATTACTTATCAGTATGTCAGATGCAAGGTCTCCTGTAGACGCTATACTGTATATGCCAGAAGAAATAGTACCTTCGACTATAAAACCTAATGCCGCAGCAGCTCCAACATCCCCCATTACATCAATATCAGGGTCTAGTAGCGATAGCCTTCCTTGAGTAAAGGCCGTAGCTCCCCCTTCTTCAAAACTTCCGGGCACGCCTTCCTTAACAAATAATTCTGCGCCAGTCTCTATACGCCTTGCTATCTCATTAAACAACCCCGCAAACTCTTCAGGGGGTTTCCCGTTTATAAATAATTTTTCTAGCGCCATACCACCTACGGCAAGGCTACCCACTGTCAAAACTGCCGCCACGTTACCGGAATCAATAGCTAGCTTTAGGGCATACTCGCGTGCTTTTATATCTTGCGCAGCTAAGAAAGCATCTCGGGCAGGGCCAGATAATTCTAGTATATCTGCTTCTTTACCTGCCATTTTCATAAAGGTAGCGTGGCCGTCCGCGTACGCGCCACCTGCGGTGCCTCCCCATGATTCTGCTACATCAGTGGCTGCGGCAGCGGTAAGACCTGCTTTTTTACCTATTGCTTGTGCGGCTTCTTCCGCTAATTCTTTTGTAAGCCCGCTACCTAATACTTTTGCCGCGCCTCTACCTAGTATAGTAGCTAGACCACCCACTAATAACGGCGCACCTTCCTCCATAAAATCTACGGATATGTATTCTCCAAAGAATGCTGCGGGGTGGTTAGCTGCGGTTTTAAATATACCCTGCGCACCTTCCCAAAGACTCTTCTTACTCTCGTCTCCAGATACATACTCACCGTTTTCGTCGTAGACTATAGGAGTATTAGGGTCGTCTCTAGTTTGTAAACTTTTTTGGAACTCCCGCATAGCGCCAACGGCTTCTTGGTATCCAGCGGTGTTAGCGCCTTCTCCAATCTTAGCCATATCAGCAGCAAACTTACCCGCTGCGGTACCCGCAGGGTCAGAACCAAACGCGGTAGCGAAGCCATTAAACGATTCGATTATTCCTGCGGTTGCTCGTATACCGTTAGCGTACGCATTCTGAGCAGCTTCGCTAGCAGGCGCGGTGTCTTCATCACCTTGTAGGTAGGTAGCTCCGTCTTGTAACGCATCTAATAACCAGTCAGCCCAGCTTTCATCCGCTACTGGATTACCGGCGTCGTCAACAGTGGCGCTGTTATTTAACTCTTCGGTAAACGCTTCGGGGTTGTATGCGGGAGAGTCTTTGTCCGCTAAATCTTGTAGCGTAGGAGCTGCATCTGAAGTGAACGGGTCAATGTCAGTGACATCTATAAGGGCTACGTCTTCACGTTCTCCGTTTTCGTTTGTTCTATATGGCTGCCCAGTCTCTTCATCGAACTGATATATCTGGTCGTTACTGACGTATGTTTGTTGCGGGGGTATACTCCACTCGTATTCCCCTGTTTCGGGATTTACTTGAGCTATCGCAGATCCGTTAAGTATGTCTTGGTTAGTAACCCCTTCGGCTCTATTAAACCCAGCAGAGGAACTACCGTACTCAAAAGAAGTCACATTTCCATCGGCGTCGGTGGTCATACTGAAGAACTCTTCTCCAGTACCGTCTGGGTTATTAATCACGCTTAACGCATTTTGAGCTATAGAAGCAACATTTAAGTCTTCAAGGCTTACTCCTTCTCCCTGAGCAACCTGCTCTAATCTCTGTACAACATCTTTCATTTGTTCAGGCGACAGCCTAGTCAGGTCTATACCCGTAGATGCAGCTAGATCGTTGAGTGCGTTGTTTACTGTTACAGTGTTTTGAGCGGTAAGCGCCGTCTGGTTAGCAGGTAAGTTGTTATACAGTCCTTCTGAAAGGTAATGCGCGTACGCATCTTCTCCCTCTGCTAGGCCGTGTTGCTCGGCGTAGAAATCTGCATCGAAATTAGGATTTAAATTAGTTACTGTGGCTTGGTTTACCTCACCCATAAGTGGGGCTATGTCGGCGGTTGCTTCTTGAGAAGCCTCAGACATGTTGTCACGCGTACTCTCATACGTCTCTACAGCAGCGTTGTACGCGTCTGTTGCGGCGTCATACGCTTCCTGCCCCGCCTCTATAGTAGGTAGGTACTGATCGTTTAGTGCGGTAGTAAGTGCATCTTCCGCTTCGTTGTACGCATCCATAGCTGCATCATAAGCGTTTACTTCTTCTGCGTTTAACTCTCCTATATCCCTACCATCACGTATGCCATTAGCTGTCTCTGCAAGAGCCGCTAAGTTGTCTGCCCCTTCAGTTATAGCTTGGTTTGCGTCATTTACCTGTCTAGCAGCTTCGGCACGGTTCTCGGCGGCTTCGTCAGCAGCGTCAACTTGCGCGTATAGGGTACCGTAGTCACCTGACGCTCTATCCCATAATTCGGCAACGTCTTCTGCAAACGTATTGTTTTGTAGTGCTTGCCCAACTGCCCTCTCTAATTGGACAGCCATACTTCTTTGGAAGGCGTCTGATCCGCTACCGCCCGAAGCGGCGGCTGTAAGGGTGCTTTGTAGAGAACGTGTTAGCATCTCTATCCCGCCCGGAGGTAGCCGTTCCCCTACTAAATTACCTACCGTTTCGGAAGTGATAGCTGCTGCCGATATTATATTTGCCATGCGAACTTCATCTATCTCGCCCGTGGCTAGTTGAGACGCTATACCTTCCGAAATCAAGTCGTACGCTATATTTCCCGCGTATACAGCGGGCGTCCCACTTATTACTTCTCCCTCGGCGTTAAAAACTCGTGTGTCCTCACTTACAACAGCGCCATCCCCATTAAGTAGGGCGTCCATCGATCCATTAGTAAGCTCGTTTACCTTGTCAAGTACACGACCAACCCCCACTTGCACCCCGCCTATAAGGAACGCTTCTAAGGGGTCTTGATCTGTTATTAAAGCAGTAACGGCGTTTAGTGAGCCTTTAGTAACCGCGTCTGCAAAAATCGCACTTCCTGTAGCGGCTCCGGCGCTCGCCCCAAGCCCCTCTGCTAACTCTCCAAACTTTGCCGACACAAGATCGTAACCCCCTACCGCAGCGAACAAGTCACTAGCGTGCATGGTCTCGCCAGCCGCTGCTTTAACTAGTGCCGCTGCCTGTGCAAAACCCGGTATAGCAAGACTCGCTATTTGAGTTACAGGGTTATTTAAAAAGAATCCCGCTGTGCTAGGCTCAAGTAAATTTTCTAGTTTATTCTCTGCACTTTTCTGACCAGTCCCTATTGTCTGTAGCCAAGCACCTTCCGACATATCTTCTGAGGGAAAGTACAAAGAATCATCTGCATAAAACGAACCATTGATTAAAAAGAAGGGGTCAGTCAGTTTGCCGAAAACACTCTGAGAATCTACTAAATAATCATTACCTTTAATATCTATTATTATTTTAGTGTTAGGGTTTAACTGTGGATCGTAACTAGCATTGACAGTGTTTTTAAAGTTTTCTTTGTACTCCTCTTTACTTAACTCGCCTTTTTCGTAAGTACTGTACAAATACTGTAATTTACTTTGTATAGGCATTTCATCAAAGGAAGACGTAAAAGAAGCTGGGTCTTGTTGTTTCAGACCGTCTAATTCGTTGAACCATGCGTTTGTTTTGTTAGCGTACCCTTCGTCTTTCATCTGTGTTTTTTGTTTAGCTAAACCAGACAGTTCAGGACTAATAGGTGCGTATAGAGAACGGCCTTCTGTAAACTCAAGAATGTCAGAGTACCATTGTTCAGCGTCTTCTCTCGATACGCCGAAGTCCTTAATCATCCTGTTGGCTTCGTCTAAATAAATCCCTCGTCCAACATTGTCAGGGTCAGGGTCTAAATAGTTGAAGTTCTCTATTTGAGGAATTAAATCGTACTTTTCTGTTTCTTGTTGTTTTATTTGGTTAGTAATTTCAAGTAGGTTGCTGGAAGTCCAGTCATTTTCTGCTTGAACTAAAGCGTTCCAGTTTTCTAGTCCTGAATAATCAGGAGCAACATAAGCAGGATTAGGTACGCTCATTTTTCTAGAAGCATCCCATATCATAGGAGGGATTCTACTGTCTGCCCATCCTGAAAGGTTTTGATATTCTGGATCGTAAGCAAGGTCTTTAGGTATAAGAGAGGGGGAAACAGAATCGCGTAAATCGCCTGTATTATAAGCCTGTTCTACCATAGACGCTATTTCAGAGGCTATATTATCGTCAACTACATCTTCATCAGTAAAAACAGGAGTAGATGCACGAGACGCTGCTGCTGATGCTACTGCCGCATTGACGCGATTGTTTGTACTATACGATCCACCGCCCATCCCTACTTCCTCATGCCCATTAGTTCTTTATGAGGATGCCTTGAAAAGACGCCCCCACTTCTACGTTGGTAGTATCGGAAAACGCTCGGCACTCTATATCCGTCTTTTCTTCTATCTTGAACGGGTACGTGAGTGGTAGCACTAACAAGGAACTCTGCATGGTCTGTACTATGCGCGTGCGGAACGTATTAGAACCGAAGTCTCGTGTAACGAAACTTGCAGTAACGTGTTTGTTTGCTAGAGATATTGCAGAGGTAAACGTAACGTCGTCTAGGTACAGAGAGTGTCCGGCAGGGACTGTGTAAGCAGCAATCTGAGACTGGTTATCTCCCTGTATGACGTGTGCATACGTAACTCCTGTAGGTACTCCAGAACTTACTCCGCTGTTAGCTACGTATACGTCTCCCGCAGCCGTGCCACCACTACCAGAGGTAGCTACAAATATCCTGTTAACACGTAACCACGAGCTAGCATCACCTACCTGCACCTGAGTCTGACCGTTCATATTAACAGTTACGCTCTTGGCGTTGTAGCTGCCGTCCACACCTTCTACAGTTACAGTATTAGCTCCCGTACCCCCGTTAGAATCGGCAGTGCTAGAACTACTTATGTACACAGTGGAAGCAGATGTAAGGTAAGGGTAGTTACCGCCAGTACCCCACACAGTCTCTTCAGTGCCATTTATGTCAGGATTAAACCCAAACTTGTATACGGTACTAGCCCCAGCTACCTGACCTTTTGATACTTGTAGCTCGTAGGGTTCTTGAACTGCCATAGCGTTTCTCAGTGCGTTATCTAGCTGGTTAAAGTAAATACGCAGTACTTTGTTAAACTCTTCAAACGACTCTTGGTCGTATACCTGCGGAGGATACGGTAGCGCCGGAGCACGAAACGGTACGTCATACCTAGTATTGTCTACAGCCATTATCGTCTGCCATCAGGTCGCATATCTATACGGGGAGAACCTAATTGCCAAGTAACTCCAATATCGCTAGATTCTACCTTGATTGATAGCTGCCGTCCACGCACTCTAGTATAAAGTTGATCTGTAAACTGCTCTACAGGTAGCACTGCGGTGCGCGTTATTGAGCCGCTGTTAGACCCTCCTACGGACGTGGGGTTGTTATACCCTGCACCAGAATCTGTTAACGGGAGCAATGTCATAGTAGCACTGGGAGACCCTGCTTCGGAGTCATCAAACCGTATGTCAGGTATTAGACGCCATATAAACGCGAACTTATGCCCATCGTCTAAGTCAAACTGCGCGGAGGTAATATAGGCAGGAATAGCTGCTGTAACACCTGTCTCATTGTCGTCTACGCCCTGCTCTTGATTTACTAAGTTGTAGGTGTACGTAGCTGCTAAAGGGTTGGTACGCAGTCCAGAGTCAAGCCACGCACTGCGCGTCATGGTGCCGTAGTACCATACTTGTTCTAGGTAGTTATACACTACATACCTGTCAGCAACCAGAGAATCACTTGAACAGTAGAACCACCATATTTCGTGGTACGATTCATTAGTCCCCGCGAACACGGAGTCGTACTGTTCTTCGTTAAAGTCGTTAAACACAAACTTACGTAGGTCGCACTTTAGGGGTTTAGTACGGCCATCATACATGTAGAATTTATCTCTACCCATCCAGTATGCTACGCCATTGGCGTATGCCACAGCGTTTTGAGAAGCGGTAGATATGTTCTCTCCTACCAACTGCGCAGTCCATACCACTGGAGCGCCCACGTACTGTAGTGCATACAAGGCTGAGTCAGTCCACACTAGTACTTCCTGACGTGCTTGTTTGGCGGCCACGATTTTTGAGCCATTAGACAGTACGAGATCGCCTGCTTGGTTTGTTGCACTGGGAGTCCAGTTAGTAGCATCTTCTTGATCTGACCACCGGATAAGCATAGGGTTCTGAATAGCACTACCCAAGGTGTTAGCTCCAAAACAAAATACAAACCTGTTTATATCAGACACTAAAACAAACTTTTGCGTAGTGGGTACACCAGACGCGCCGGATAGGGTAGATAACTCTACACCCACACCACTTACTCCACCACTAGCATCCCAAAAATATATGGGGCCATCGCTGTGCGAGAACAACAAATCTTCTCCAAAGTTAGCCTGACTCCATATCCGTATGGACTCTGTAGAAGCTGCACCCGTGCTCCACGCTCCAGACCCCCACGTACTTGCTCCCCAACCTACTAGAGGCGTGGCTTGCGCAGGGCCGACATTTAGCTGATAAACAGCAGTTACAGTACCCCCACCCGTAGCCGCGCTAGAAGCTGTACTAGAAGCTGTTATGGTGTATGAACCAGAAGCTACTGTTTGGATTTGGAACTCGCCATTGAGGGTCAACCCGCCAACTGCGGAAGCGTTACTAAACGTAACAAAGTCCCCAAGATCATAACCCCCCGCTGCATCTGTAACAGTCACAGTAGCCGAACCAGATACAGTGGTAAACGGGTTAGTCAGCGTATTAGTAGCGCGTGTTGGAGTTATATTGTAGTACAGCCCGCCTTGTTCAATATAGAACTTTAGGTTCGTACCTACCCCCACAAGATTTTGCCCGCTCAGAGTTACCCAGTTCCATAAAGAACGGCATACTCCGTCGAATATAGACGCAGATATACGCTGCCACCCACCTATCTTTTCCGGCGTGCCTTGACGAAACCGTACTTTATCGCACTCATACCATCCACCTTCACTGGTGTACCTAGTATTCTCGCGGTTTACTCCGGCCTTTAGCTGTAACTTCTTTAGCGGCATATAACACCTATGTACGTTCTAGTAGCACCAGACTACGGGGGTAGTATCTCTAGTGTCTACGTGGATAAAGGTTTTCGCTACACCTATACCATTAAATCCCATTGATTGCGCGTTCTTAATGATAGCATACGACTGACTACCATTGGATACTTTGATGTCGCAGGCGATTCCGCGTGCATGGGTGCCCGGATTTGATTTTCGCGCCTCTATGCTGTGGCTGGGGTCTCTGTAACCGCTGGTTATAATAAAGGGAAAACCACACACATGACGTAGCTCATCAAGTTTTACCAAGAAATCGTCACTCATCTCGTTGTTGCCGGTCTCCTGACAGTCGAAGTCAGCTCGATTAAAGTACCTCATTTACGCATACCCATTAGTTTGCTCGCACCCTTGATGCCAAAGCTAGCGGAAATAGCCACAAACAGTAGGTACTGATACCATTCTGGCAGATCATTGAGGGCGGCAAATGCTTCTTTTACTCTATCCACCACGGTCATATCCCCAGTGATAATCGCCCAGCCAACCATAAAGATGGGTATCGCTAACACAATTGTCCAAAATTCGTCTTTCCAGCTCGATGCAGAAGCATCAGCCATCTTTGCTTCCCAGTCAGAATCATTCTGAATCACGCTCATTTTGGCTTCGTGTTTTGCTTTTGACTGTTCAGCTTTATTTTTTAGGAACCCGCCAGCTAAATCTGCAATGGGGCCAAGTAGTAATTTAAGCATTAGTACAACCTTTCAATTAGAAATAAACCAATAATCAATGGGTACATGCCCCACAGCATCATTTCAGATTTCTTGAATCTTTCTGAGCCATCGTCTAGCCGTTTTTCTATGTTTGCCATTCGCACAGCGCACTCGCGTTCGTGAGCCTCCAGCTTTAACAGTGCTTCCTTAACCGTTGCCATTCATGGCTCCTAATATTAATGCGAATACAAAGTAAACGGCATAGCCAAGTATAGCTATACCTGTAACCTGTATGCTATTCCAAAATAGAGCCTTGCGCTTTCGTTCTTGCAGGTAGATTGTTTTTTCCCTTTGCGCGGCGATAGACCTGCGTAGCTGTACAAGTTCATTGTAGCCTTCTTTCCCGTAGGTATACATAAGCAACTCCCTAAGTTCGCGCTCCATCTGCTGAGTTCGCTTATTGCGAGCGTATGTATTCATAGCTTCTTCATTAACAGACTTCGATGAAATAATCTTCTTAAACAGCGGAGGGTTGTCTGCTTGGCGCTTGGCCTCTGTCAGATCAGACACAGCACCATAGAAACGCCCAATCTGTGAAAGGGTATCCTCTACTTCTTTGCCAGCAGACACCATACGCTTAATAGTACCAAACGCATTTACTGCTACCGACATTGCTGTGATTGGATCAATCATTTTATTCCTGTTTTAAGGCGCTGTAGGCCAAGTTACGTTAGTTGGGAAACCTTCCTGTGTTGAGATATCTCGCAATGCTGTGCGGTATGTAGCCCAAGAAGCCTTGGTGCTGTCGTCCAAAGGGTTGTCAGGCATTTGTGTCCAATCGCTCAGTATTAAAAGTTCATCACGCACAGAGCGCACATGTTGCTCAACTTCAGCCTGTGGTTTATTTTCTGCAACCATAGGTAAAGTCCATTGTCCATCTACCTGAACAAACTGACCTTCAACTTTATTCTGACTTACTGGGTCAAATTCTACATCTTGGATGACGTAGGGATATACATCGTAACTTGCCAATAGTTCATCAGGAATTATTTTAGGGAAAGATGTGTCTGGATTATCACGGCGTAGTTGCCCCAGTGTGTATTTAGCTGGAGTACCGTTTGTAAGTTTAATGTGCATATAAAAACCTAATATTAATCAAAGTTAGGGACTAAAACTGCATAAGAACAGGCTTCGTTAAAGTTGGCGTTAGTCATTGAAATTACAGCATTAGTTAGGGAAGAGTCTGAGTTTCTAAGAGAAGCCGCTGCATCACAATACCCACCACGTAGAGAATAGTCTGAGTTTGTCATTGTTAGTGACGGGTCGCTATTAGAGCCAACACTACAAACCACAATATGAGGCTTGTCATAGCTAGAAGTGGTTATAGTTCTAGTGCTTGGCCCTTGTTGAGTTGTACTAAACGCAACCGAAACAGACGTAACGGGAGAACTAAATCTATAAACACCCATTACCTTGTTGCCATTCCCCATGTTCTGGGTTGTCCCTTCAGAACCCGTTGCTATTTTATAAACGATGTTGCTTGACTCAGTATAGCTTCCATACCAAGGCGATGAGACTGCTCTAATTACTTGGGTATAAGGACTGTATGTAACAACAGCAGTGGTAAATAAACCCATATGTCCAATCAGTAAATCTCCAGCTTGCGGTGCTGTTGCAAGCGTCCCCAAAAATTTAAATTCAATAAGTTCGCCTGTAATATCTTCACCAGCCCCACCAGCGCCTTGCGCTTTATGCCATAGCATTATGAGCCGTCTCCGACTAAAGCCCCGTACAAAGTGGTTGAGACTTTCCAGATAGCAATAACTGTGTAGCCCGTAGTAGCTAGTGTAGGGGCTGCTGCGCCATTGTTTACCCAAGTCATAGTAGGCCAAGTAATCGTGTGTGCTGTACCATCGTCTATCATAAGAGTGATGGCCTCGCCCGCAGAAAACCCGTCAGAGTATGTTGTGTTGCCAGAAAGCGTATGCGTCTGCACTGAGCCGTTGTCAGGCTCAAGGCTTGCCGAAGTTCCTGAAATAGCATACACATCCTCTAGAACCGTTCCTGTAATTGTCGGCGATGTAATTGCAGGCGATGTAATTGTCGGCGATGTCAGTGTCTTGTTAGTAAGCGTCTGCGTACCCGCAACAGTTAAAACTGTAGCGTCTGTCATATCCGCAGTTATTTTAGTTAAAGCCATTAAGTATATCTCCTATTAGGGGGCTGTAGGCCAAGTAATATTAGTAGGAAAGCCCGCTTGTGTTGAGATGTCGCGTAACGCTGTGCGATATGTAGCCCAAGAAGTTTTTGTGCTATCATCTAAAGCACTATCATTAACTTGTGTCCAATCAGAGTTAGCAAGTAACTCATCACGCATATAACGAACACCTATCCCCTCATCAGCAATTTCATCTGCCGTCTTGTCTCTTACTGTCCAGCCCAAAGTCCACACGTTGTTTACCAACACAGGGGTATTCTCAGGCTCAAAGGTTTGGCTGTGCGTTACTTCAGGTTGCTCCTCATACACTACACGATAAATACCTAAAGCCTCAAAATCTTCATCTGTCATTTTTGCAGGGTAAGATGTGTCTGGATTATCTTCCTTTAGCTGTCTAAGCCCGTAAGGAGATACTTCTATTTCGTTGTTTACTACTTTTACTCGCATAGTTAATTCCTTAAAAAAGTTCTAAAACCCATCCAGCCTTTGCGCCATTAGTGCTTTCAGATGGCGTGTCGAACGTAGTCACTGTTAAATCTGTAGGGTCTGAGTAGTCGATAATGTTTATTCTATATTTAGTAGCCCCATCTATGGTATGGGAGTTAAAACGGCTAGTTTGAAATAATAACTTTCTCGCAGGGTCTATCTTTAAGACATAGCGCTTAAAAGTACCGCCTCTTGCGGCTAAGACACTTACCATGTCAGTGGTAGACAAGTTATCTGGGTCACTTACATCTACACAAGATATAAAGCCGCCCGAACCTGATCCAGTAGCCGGATAAAACCCCGCAGTAAAATATAACTTTTCATCAAAATCCATAGCGGCCGCCTGATGGTCATAAAGGGTATCAGTTAACGTATCCCTAAGCGTCATGTTCTGGTTGGAAGAAGCACCATTTGTACTTACATCAATGGCTGTTACTTTTGAATTCCTGTCCATAGAGCCATAAAGAATTTTAGTTTCCATATCCAAAAAAGAACGGGTTTGAGCAGGAGGTTCAGAACCAGTGCTTGCACCGTTTGGCATTGGGTCTGTATTATCAAACGTGTTGACGCTGGAACTGCCTATTTGGGTAAACGTGTCGGGCGTTGAAATATCAAACTCGTAATGCCTCGCCCGTCCCGTAGAATCACGAGAATCTCTGGCTACAACGTAGAGCCTGTCATCCTCTGTATCAATTGCTATACTAGCTGCGTCTTGATAGATAACAGTGTTAAAAGTTGTTTTATATGTCATAACTCCTGCGTCTGAATATTCCCAAGACTGCACCCGCCGAGTACCCGCTGTATAAATTCGTTGAGTAGTTGTGTTAATAGTTATTTGGCTACAGTTACTAAAACCACTGTTATATTGAGAGTTTGTTGAGAGTACCGTGACATCAGTAGGGTCACTAATATCCCACACAGTAAGGTAATAATGGTTCACACTGCTGATTACAAAAAGAAGCCCTTTTTCACGGTCTATTGCGGAACATGACGGGTTATACCATGAATTGTTGCCTACAGTCCAAGTGTCTTCGATAGAGATATTGTCAATGTCTGATATGTCTAATGTACGCCCTTGCCCAGGCCCAGCTTGAATAAGGTTGTCGAACGGGCTGTCACCAGTATTACCAGAAGCCGCTTGAACCATTTTATTAGCTACGCTACCCATTATGCCATCGCCTGTCCAGCCGTAAAGCCGTAGTAGGTTGTACCGCCATCAATAGTATAGAACACAAACACATCTACACCATTGTTTGTTGCTGTAAGCGTAGGCGCTGTGCCACCTGCCCAGTCAACACTAGAAGGCCAAGTGACTGCACGGGCTGTAGAATCTTGGATAATCTTTAGCGTAAAGGCTGTAGCATTACCTGTGGACGCTGGATTACTAAACGTGTAAGTAGTAGCGCCTGTAAGGTCGTGTACAAAGTTAGTTGCAGTTGCTAGGTCAATAGTAGTAGAAGTTCCGGTAAGCGTTACAGCGTCTTCTGTAATACCTGCCTTAAACTCAACAACACCTGCGCTTGTTATGCGTAGGCGTTCGGTTAAGTCGTTGTTAAGTCCTGTGCTGAACGACATAGCGTTACTGTTAGGATAAGTAGCACCTGACGCTGAATCCTCAAACACTTTAATCTGACCACGAATAGGCTGTGTGGTTGAAGTATCATCAGTTTTAAAATTTAAAGAACCTAAAATATCACCAGCATCCCAGCCACCACCATTAAATGAGTTAGTAATGCTTAGTGTTGAACCATTAGTCTGGTCATTTTTTGCAAAGTTAAAATCACCGCTTGCAATCTTAGCAGGGGTAACAGCACCATCTACAATCTTAGCTGTAGACACGGTGTTATCACTTGGAGTACCTATGTTGCTAACAGAGATAGCCGCAACCATAACTTCAATGGCTGTCGTATTAGGAGGCGCTGTCGAGAACGTAACCACGGCAGGGTCGGCGGTGCTTACAGAGTAGTTTGATTTACTTTGATATACACCATCAATAAATACAAAAGTATTATTTTCTGCCGCTAGTCCACTAAGCGTAAACGTAGTATCAGAACCATCACCTGTAAACTGACTCAAAGTAATATCAGAAGTCCCTCCACCAATAGAACCCCACGCACTATCCTGATAACCTTCAAACTCCGCAGTTGTAGAGTTGTATCTAAACATTCCGTTAGCTGGGCTACCATTTCTTTGCGCTGTAGTTCCGCTAGGTACTTTTACAGAATCAGTTCCGCTTAACGTAAGGTTAGTAAACGTAGGGCTATCAGTAGTAGCTACACCTTGGTTCAGCGCCTTAACAGAAGCAATCGCCGTTAGTTCGCTATCCATCAACGCGCCAGCGGCTGTTACGTTAGTAGCGTCTGTAACGTCTGCGCTTGCTTCTATACCATCTAGTTTAGTGCCGTCAGTGGCAACATCACGGCCATCAACCGTGCCGCCTGCTACGATGTTTCCTGAGACATCTAAAATGCCATTTACATCAACTGTAGTAGCAGCTATCTGTACTTCTGTGTCAGCAACAATATCAAGCTGCCCGTCAGCACTAGAGTTAATGTAAAGCCCAGTATCACGGAACTGTATTTTAGTGTCGGTAGTTACGGTGTTGCCAATTACTAATGTTTCTTGGAGAGTTTCAGCCCCTCCAGCACCGCCAGAATTAGCATCAACATAAGCCTTGGTCGCTAGGTCTTGTGCGGCAGTAGGATTACCTGCTCCAGTAATTTTAGAAGTTCCCATAGCTATTTCACCAGACATTGTACCGCCTGTTAAATTTAGCTTTTCTGTATCGTTTGCTAAAGCTACCCATGAACCTGCATGTGCAAAATAACCTTTTCCGGTTGCATGTACATGAGCAAACATACCATGATTATCTGTGGCGCTTGGCAGGTCTCCTAGTGTTGAATACACGTTACTAAATAAAACTTTATTGCCATCACAGTCAATGTCGCCCGACATAGTACCGCCAGCTTTAGGAAGGGCTGCATTTGCAGTAGTTGTAGTGGTAGTTAGTACGCCATCGCGTGTAGCAATGTCTACGCCGTCAAACGTACTGTTAGTTGTGATAGCGCCTGTCATCGCACCACCAGACTTAGGCAAAGCATTTGTAGCTAAGGTTCCTTGTGCCGCAGTAGCATAGTCTGAAGAATCAAAAGCCTTAACCTGTGCAAGGTTAGTTACTTCAGAATCCATTAGTGCGCCAGCGGCTGTAACATTAGTAGTATCAGTAACGTCTGCACTAGCTTCTATACCGTCCAGCTTAGTTCCATCAGTAGCGACATCTCGTCCATCAACTGTACCGCCCGCTACTATATTCCCAGAAACATCTAGGATGCCATTTACATCAATTGTAGTAGCGGCTATCTGTATTTCTGTATCAGCAACAATATCAAGTTGCCCGTCTGCGCTAGAGTTAATGTATATAGCTGCGTCGCGGAACTGCACCTTGTCATCAGTAGACACGGATACGTCTGTACCGCCAGTGGTATTTCCATTAGCTAGTACTTCCGCAAGGGTATCGGATGTGGCTACTTGAGCATCTACGTATGCTTTGATCGACTGCTGTGTAGCGAGAGACACGGCGCTGTTTGAGGCCATGTTGTCTTCATCGAGTACCGCTGTTACCGTCGTGCTAGTACCCAACTGCAAAGAAGTAGTACTTGTTACCGCCTCAACTACGTTAGTCCCATCACAAAACAAGAACATAGTGCGCCCGCTAGGGACTAGAATGCCGGTACCGCCAGATGTTTTTAGGGTTACGTTTTGTCCAGAAGCGTTCTTAGCTATGTATATCTTAGATAGAGTTGGGCATACCACACTACCCGCTCCGGTTAGCTGGGTGCCTGAGTCAGTAAACTCTAGCATTGCACACCTAGATTCGGACGTAACTCCATTAGCAGTGGTTAACGTGTGCGCGTTTGCAGTCCACGAATCAATGACCGCACGCCCCGCTATAGCCTGTTCTACCATAGAGGTTATATTATCGTTTACTACATCCCCCCACGTACCGCTTAGTTCTCCCTGTACAGGTAAGGCTAGTTTTAAAATCGAAGTGTATTGCGTTGTCATTTCTTTGGCCTCACACGGCTATTCTGTTTGTTTAGGCTATACGCACTATGGCGCTTGCAGCGTTACCCGTAGGAAATTGTACAGTAAAAGGACTGTTACTAGTGCTTTTGTTCGCCCCAAAGTCCAATACTGCTACAGAAGGGTTGCCCCCTCCTACTTTATATATAAGCGCACCGCGAGCAGTAATTGTAGAGTTTGCCCACGTAGCGTCTGCGAAGTCCAGAAAAGCTGTAGTGCCTGAACCTCCGTCTGTAGGGTTTGTACTAATGGTCAGAGTATATCCGCCAGTAGTGTATCCGTTACCGTTTGCTACTTCATTACTAGTTGTATACGCCGTAGTATCTGCGCCTAAAGAGGCGTCTCCTGTATACAGGGCTACCTTAAAAGTCTGCGCAGTACCACTACTAAAGTCCATCTCTCCGTTTAATAGAGCGACTTTAAAAGAAGTACACATTGCTTGAGCTATAGCCATAATCTAATTCCTTATTGCGCCGGAGTTCTAAACTGCCCAGATCGGTACGAATCCTGACGCAACTTACCGTCACCAAGGTTCTCTAACTGCTTCATGGCTAGCATGTACATGTTAGTGTAGTTAGCGATTATATCTTGCTCGCCCTTCATAAACCGGATAGCTTCTATCAAGGCTCCATTTAACAGTGCGGAGTCAAAGTTATTACCTAGCCATGAAGTACCCGCAGTTACTATAGACGTAGGGTAATGCCCGTAAATGTGTTCTATTTCATAGTTAGCATCGGGGGTGGGAGCCAGCTCTAGTTTAGTATCGCTATAATAAGCATAAAACTTAGGTAATCCGTAGTTAGCGGCAGTATTAACTGGGTACGCTTCGCGTAAGAAGTTAACGTCTTTGTTTAGAAGATACGTGTACGTGTTATTACTTATTACCGCTATGCTGTACGTATACAGGTAGTCGCTAGGTAAAGTATACAGCTTGTTGGTCTGAACTACTGGGCCTTCATCTAACTTACGCAGGGCAGGTATCTGTACTGAATTGTATATCTTCTGCTCCGCCTGCTCCGTGAACATAGCGAGTTGGTCATCTGTAAACGTGTTTTCACAGATGTCTTGGATATTAGCTTTCAGTTCAGTATAGTTCATAACTTATGCCATTGGGCCTATGAGGTAGTTACAGTAACTTGTCCTATACTACCATTTATTAACAATATGTTGGGGGTTAATCCAAAAGGATCGACTCCTCCACCTACAGGGTTCCAACCCCACTGTATGTCCCTACTACTACTGTTTCCTGATTCTCCTAGGCTTTGGTCTGGTCTAGGATCACGTAACGCTTGTGGATCGTGTACAGGAAACTCTCCTAGCATGTTCTGAGGCTGATCTGGATTCCAACACTCAGGGCACGCTTTTAAATTAGTATCTACATTCTTTACAACTAGGTTCTTCAGTTCCTTTAGCTTGTACTGGAACCCACACACGTCGCATAACGCGATGGCTTTCTTATCAGAAGCAAACTGAGTAGCCATGCTTACATATACCCTATGCGGGGGGTAAACCTAGCCGAAGTCTTCTCTCTATCTTCTCCTGCGGCCAAGGCAAACTGCTCGTCGTATACAGACTTTAGCAAGGGCACTCTTTCTGTCATCTCGGGCAGCTTCATGGCTATGTAGTATGCCAGTCCTGCTACTAGGCACGGGAAGAATCTAAAGTTCATATCCGCTGTTTCTACGCCACTACCGGCATCTTGTATGCGGCGCATACGCCAGTAGTACAGTACGTAGTCATTATTATCTGGTAGAGGCCATACATTTACTTTGGGGTTATCCCGCAAACGCTCAATATATAGTTGTATGGGCCTGCCTTGTGTTAACTTGTTAGGGATAGAAGCGTACGTGCTCACACTAATCCGGCTTATGGATAGGTCAGTTTGTGTCGCTGCATTCCCGCTACCCGTGCGTATCTGGTGCTCCAACAAATCAATGGTGTCTGCGGGCAAGTCATAGGGAGTGGTCTTACCTTTAACTAAGTTAATAGTGCCTTCGTCGATAGTCCACATGTTGATGCCGCGATTTTGCCACTCAATAGTAAGCAAGTTCATGGAACGTCTAGCGGTTTTTAAGTCGTACCCAGAACGCATCTCACGGCCCGCTCGCTCAAACGCTTCTTCCGCGATCTCAGTGAACTCCATGTTAAACGCTGTAGAGTTTGATGTAGCCATTATTTACCCCACCCTGCCTTAGCTTTGACCTTAGCTTTATTAGATAGGTCGCCATAGTGATACAGTTTCTTAGACGTATTTGACATAGCTTTGCCAGTCATAAGAGTCCCGTCAGGGTGCTTGTGCATACCGCCCTTATGTTCTTTACCGTCTTTGAAGTAGTGCTTAACACCCATACCCATTATTTCTTTCTCCGCTTAGTAGCCGATACTCGTCTAGGCTTACCTGCTGGTTGTCCTAGCCTTTTCTTTTCCGCTACCTTCTTTGCTTTCTCGGCGCTAGACATCTCACCAGAGGTCTTAGGGGTTTTTTCAGATACGCGCTTAGAAGGGCGGCAGTAAGGTGTTCCCCTACCGTCTCCCTTCTTTCTACCACAAGCCTTTCCAGTCTTAACGTCTTTCCAATCTTCTTTGAACCAACGCTTTAGGGCCGCACCCTTTTCGGTTTTGCGAACTCCTCCACCAGACTTGTAATACGTACGCATTACTTACCAGCCTTTTTCTTCCGGCACTTAGCAATGGCTCCCGACGCGTAAGCAGACGGGAACACCTTATATTGCTTCTTGACCTTTTTGTAGCACGCGTCTTTTACAGTGCCCCCTTCTTTCATCTTTCGGGGTTTACTGCCGCAACCACAATCGCTCTTCTTGTAGTAGCGTCTCATTAGCGCATCTTACAAACTTTGCCGCCACGAGCCATGCCGTAACCACGAACCTTACCGCCAGCTTTCATCTTGCCTTTACCGTCAGCCGCATAGTCAGGAACCATCTTACCGCCCTTTCCCTTGACCATGTCTAGCTTTCCGCCTTTGTTCATCATTTGTTTTTGCATAGAACTTCTGTCCATCTATATCACCATTTAGATTTATTTGCCCAATACGCCGCAGACATTTTGCCTTTGGCTATATTTTTACCGTGACGGGCTTTAAAAGATTTACGTTTAGCTTTCATCTTAGCGGACTCGCCCTTCTTAGGTTTACCTGCTGTAGATGCGCCTTGCTCACCGTAACGTATTATTTTCTCTTTGCCGTTCTCACATGCCTTAACTATGTGAGATTTCTTAGCGTGCGAGGGAGTCCGACGTGGTTTATTGCACGCCATAGCCTTTTTATCGACTTTACCGCCGGACTTGTAATAGCTACGCATTAACTATAGAACACTGTAATAGCGTCGATATTGGTGAAAGCAGTAATAAAGACATCACTTTGAAAACGTACCCCGTAATCGGGAATATTAACAGAGTGGGAGTCATTAGCTTCAAAATCAATATCTAATAGGGTAGCTCCACCGTTACCGTCGGTTATAGTGAGCCGCCCCGCGCCAGAGTTATTAGTCAGTACTTGTACTTGCCTTACTCGCGCTGGCCCTACACCTACCGAACCTGCACCAGTAATCCGCTTTGCGGAAACATCAGAACTAGACATAAATGCCTCCTATTAGCTAAGAGCCGCACCAATAGCAGTTACCCAAGCAGCGCCAGTGTTAATTACGATAGCGTATTCGTTGTTACCAGCGCCGTTATCGCTGACCATATAAGCAGTACCTACAGCTACATCACCAAAAGCTGGGAGGTTAGCAGTAGTTACAACAGGGATTTGAAAGCCGTTGTCCGAACGGACTGGGCCTGAAAAAGTGGTTTTAGCCATTATAAAGTTCTCACATGTGAGGTTAAGGCAAATCTGTCTACATGTCGTCAGTCGGGTCTGTCAGATTCACCGGATTGTTTCCCGATATATGAGAACATACCACAGTGTGTGATTTTACGCAAACATAAAAAAGGGGGCCGAAACCCCCTTAGTACAGCATGTTACTACGCTATTAAGCGCCGGGCGATCCGTAGATACCCAGTGGATCGGAAACACCAAACGAGTAGCGTTCACGAGCCTTGTAACGGCTGTTGCCAGTATCGAAATCAGCGTCCATAGAGGTAGCCATTGGGCTACGTACAAAGTGCTTCAGACCATTTGGCACGTCAGTCATCATAAACCAAGCGTCAGTGTCAGTCAGGTAGTGATTGACTGCATATCCGCCGGGTACTGCGCCGTTAGTCATAATGGCGTTGATGTCGTTATCAGCAGTTCCTACACGACCTTCAGTCTCAAGCAAACGAGTTGCAACAAACTGCAAGGCAGGTGGGATAACTAGCTTCTTAGGCTTGGCCGCGATCAAGAGACCACGCTCATCAGTGTAGCCTGCTACCTGAATGATAGCTGCTTCCAGAGAAGTTTCGTTAAGGTCAGCCGCAACAGTAGGACGGTTGGAGTTAGTTCCACCGCTAACCAGAGGGTGATCGGTAGCACAAAGTACTTTTCCGTCGCCGTAGGTAGTGCCAGCAAAAGCGTTGTTCAGAATGTCTGCGCCTTTAACTTGCTTGGTGTATGCCATAGCGCGAGCCAGTGCTTTGGTGTAACGAGATGACAGAGAGTCATACAAGTTATCTTCAATCGCTTCTTCAGTGATTGAAAAACCCATTGCAACAGTTTCGTGCGTGTAGCGTGCGCTCCATGCTTCCTGCGCGTTATCGTACTCGATTGCAGAACCTTCAGCTTTAGTTGGGGCAGAGCCAAAACCAGACAGCTTAGTTTCTTCTTCAAAAGAACGGTCAGAGGTTTCAGTCTCGAAAATCTCTTTGTGCTCTTCGCCATATTTTGCATACTCCAGACCAAATAGTGCGTTAAGTCCGGGTAGCAACTCTTTGAGTAATTGACTTCTTGAAATAGCCATCTAGTTATTCTCCTACGATGCCGGTACCAAACTGGTGGTACGGTAGGTTAAATTTAACCAAGACATCAGTCTTAGCGTCGCCAATGGCAGAACCAGTTTTGGTTACAAAGCCAATCACTTTGAACGCTTTAGTAGCAGTAGCAGTAGTAGCGTCCAATGCAACATTAGACTTACCAGTAGCAGTATTTACTGAAGTAGTGGCGTTCTGTGCCGCAGTCAAAGGAGCGTTGTGCCCAAGAGCAGCCTGAGCGATAGCGCCGTCAGCTTGTACTTGGAAAGTTACGCCCGGATCAGTAATGACATAAGCAGTAGCGTTAGCAGTGCCTGATGGGTAGTACTGAGCAAAAATCAATTGACCTTCAGCGTTAACATATTCACAACCAACGAACACACCCAGAGCACCGATAGTGTTGCCACCGAGGTTGTTAGTAGTTGCGTCTGTGCCAGTGCCAGAAGCTAGTTGAACATAACCTGCATTAATCTCAACGAGAGAGCCGTAACCGATGTTCTGAGCTACGCCAGCAGGAGTAATAAGAAAAGCATCACGGGCACCAGCATAAGGTGTACCGTCAGCTTTACGTACGGGAACAAACCCGTATGGAGAGGCTGTAGTTGCCATTTATTTCACCTATAAAATAGTTTAATTAAGACCCGCTACCAAAGGTAACTTTCGATCTGCGGTCATTAAATAACGGCATTCGAGGGTCGTTTTCTCGCATTAGGCTGTTGTCAACTGATTGCATTTGCGCGGTACTCTGATCTTTATAGTACGTGTTGCGCTCGTCAACCATTTCAACAGGAGCTTTACACAGCATAAGCCCACCGATTATCAAGTTGTCTTTGAACTTTTCGTTCTCAATAGACACAAGAGTAATCTCTGGGTGATCCGATGCCTTTACTGGCTCCCAACCTTCGCGTAGTTTTGAGGATACGTTAGTGGCGTCCATGTTACCTTGCGTGCTTACACGAATCCAGCGAAATGCGTAGCCCGGCTCGGGGTGAGGCGAAGGCAATACTTCTGGCCTAGTCCAAGCTGCTTTACGGGCCGTTTTTTCACGGGTAACTTCTTCACGTTTGATTCTATTCTCAGCCATTATACTTTCCTCATCTCTTCTGCAACCTTTTTGGCGTATAAATCTAGGGGTACTCCAAGTTTTTTAGCGATAGCCACCTGTGTCTGCGTTAACCTAATTTTCTTAGGTGCTGTGCTCCGCGTAGCGGGTGCAACCACATTAGCCTGCTTCTTACTTGTCCTAACCTCTGATTCTTCAGTTTCCCCAAACTCTTCGGGGAAGGTATTTCGCATACGAGAATTAATAGTCTCGTAGTATTCATCGCTAGTGGTGTCCACACCTTGCTTAACCAGCTTACTGTGTACACCCATAGCATAAGCTGTCATCTCGTCATCAGAGCCGAACCAAGAATTTTCATTTGCCCATTCGGACGCTTTGGTATCTGGCTGAATAGGAGCTTCTTGCGGTATTTGTACAGGAATCTCAGCTTCTTGTAAAGCCTCTGGCTCAAAATCTGCTAACTTATCCGCTTTTATCTTAGCATTTGTTAGCTTTTCTTGCGCATCCAACAGTTTATCTGCATCTCCGGCCTCATACGCTCTTTTGTATGCCCGTTTAGCTAGTAACATCTCTCCACTAGCAGTTTTCTTAGCTTGCTCCAGTAACGCTGCTTGATTCTTTTCGACACTACTTTTTAACTTGTTGTTCTCTTCAACAAGCGTTTTTGCGTAGTTTTCAAACTCCACACGTTCACGATGCGCCGCTTCTTTGGCACGCCGCTCGTCGTGATAACCTTTACTAAAGTGCTGTATTCGTTTGCGTACCTTATCTGAGTAATCTTCTAACTCTTCATCAGTAAGGTCTTCGGGGGGCTTAGATGCTTTACGCCCTCTGTCCGCCTTCGGTATGTCGTCTACTACTTCGACTTCTACTTCGGCTTCTTTCTCTTGCTTAACAGGTTTTTCCTCGACAGGCTCTGATTTGCCAGACAAGTCAATCTCTACTGCGCTAGAGTCCTCTACTTCTATTACCTCATCCTTCTCTTCGTCAGGGAAGGTGTACTCAACTTTTTGAAATCCCATTATTTACTCCTCACACTCGTGTAACGCCACGAGGATCGTTTACTACTGCTTCAATTGAGTCATCATTCATTAAACGATACTCAACACCACCTACTTTAAAACGCGTACCAGTATTGGCACGAAACATCACATAGTCGCCAGCTTTACACCAAGCACCTGTAGGAAAGCGATCCTTATCAGAATACGCCTGCTCACCCATATCAAGGACAACCCCGATAGTAGACATGATGTATTCGTTATGGATTTCCTTACTAGACTTGATGATACCGCTTTCGCCGTATGTATCCTCTACTTCCGGCATGGCTACTAGAACACGGTACCCTACAGGAGTAGGAATTTGGCGGTCTAGTTCTTCTTCACTTTCTGCTTCTTTTGGTACTATTGTTAGATCAGTCATTATCATCTTCCAAATAATTACGCGAGAGGTCATTTACATGATTCAGACAGGAAGTGAGACCTCGTAGCATTCCTGTTATTTCTTTGTACTGAGCGAAGTCTTTAGCCCCACCATTACCTAGAAATTTTGTTGCAGAGGACATATCTTCCTCGATTTTATTCTTGAGCACGTCAAAGACGGTTTTAGCCATGATTTATTCCCTACGTTTGCGATCAACCTCACTAGTTGCTTTCATTAGGTCAAGGTCGAGTTTAGTGTTAGCTGTCCGTCTGTCGGCAGCTAGTTTAGCTCCAGCTTTCTGAGCGTCTATTTCCAACTCTTGTCTTTCGATTTCGAGTTGTTGCTGATCTACTGCTACATCAGCTTGGTCTTTTTGCATCTTACGCTGTAATTCAGCCTGCTTGAGTTGCGTATCGGCTTGGTCTTTCTGAGCCTTACGCTTCACTTCTTGCTGCTTAATTTGTAGCTCCGCTTGCTGCATCTGTACAACGGGGTCTTGCTGTTGCTGTTGCGCCTGCTTTTGCGCTGCTTCTTGCTTGTGTTGTTGCGTAAGCTGCTTGCCACCCTCAGATATAAGTCTAGACAACTGAACTTCGATCTCTTCAGGCAACTCTTCGTTCGGTGGTGGTAGAGCAACGCCGAGCTTATCTTCCATCTGCTTACGGTATCTGAACCCTAGGTGCTCCGCTATGTGAGCCTGTAACGCAGCCATTATCTGCTGTGCTTGTGGGTTCTGACCTATGGTCTGTGCAATCATGGGGTCTTGCATAAACGACTGGTGCGCCGCTATGTGAGCTTCATGGTCTTGAGACAGGAACGCTTTTATAGGGGTACCTGTTAGCGCGTTCATGTTCTCGCTTACGGGATCAGTAGGTTTCACATCATCTTCCGTAGGTACTAGCTTGTCAGCGTTCTTGACGCCGAGCACTTCAATCATCTGGCGATGTAATTGAGGTAGGTTGTATATCTGGGGTGCCTGTTGCGCCATCTGCAACACTGCTTGGTACTGAACTACACGTTGCGCCATAGTAGAACTGTTAGGGTCACTAACAGGGATTACATCGACCATAGCGTAGTCAGCTTGGCGGGCGGCTACTTCACCTCTGTTAGGCATGTAGTCGTATTCCACAGATGCTTCTTCGGCCATGATAGCTTTGAGCATCTTGAACTCTAGCTTCATAGCGTAGTGGACACGCGCCTGTACCGCAGCCATAGGCTTTAACGTACGTTCTAGCAACGCTAGTGTAGTACCCACTGGGGCGTTTGCGGACATATCAGATATGTTCATGTCACTGATAGCACCTAGACGGCGGCCTTCAGTAGTGATCTGGTTAAGCAACGCTAACAGAGTCTGGCTAGGCTCCTTATAAGGTAGGGGCATGATGTTTTCTTTGATGCTGCCTGATGGCACATCTACATCTTTAAACTCGCCCGGCTCGATAGGAGTGTCATCACCTTTAATACGTAGCCCACGAGACTTTAAGCCGCCGGGAAGGTTAGACAGGGTACCAGCGTCCACCAGTTGTCGTATGATCGACGTTCCTGCTTTAGCGTACCCACCTACTATGTGGATGAGTCCTAGGCCGTAGAAGCCAAATCCGGGCACATATACGTAGTGTACAAAGTGCTGACGTTTTAGCGTTAAGGCGTCCTCTTCTTCCCAGTTACGGCGGATGGACAGTATCTCTTCAGTGCCGCGTTCTATAGTAACAATGTAAGGCTTTGCAATGCCGTCTTCGTCGTCTACACCCTCAATGATGAGGTCTGCATGAATCTCATATATAGTGTAACGATCATCATCAGTGATGTCGTACCCACCTTCCTCGGCCTTCTTTTCCTCAATATCGGTGTGGAACGGGCGGGGTTCTCCTAACTCTACGCCAGAGTAGAAACCACTAATTTGCAACTTCATTATCTCGTTCTTGGTTTTACGCATTACATGGGTAACGCGTTCGGCAGACTCTATGTTAGATGCTCCATAAGGCACGATAACGTCTTCTGCTGGAATATAGATAGCAGCCTGCCTACCCATATTGGGGTCGAAGTAAACCTTCTTAAACGCTGATCCTGCGAGTCCTAGGCTATATAGCATTCTTTCGTGCTCTGGACGGTACTCCACCATGTTCTCTGTAAGCTCATAGTTCATGTCCGCTTTTACACGCTCTGCTGCTTCTAACTTCTCTTTAGTCTCTTTACCTAGAACCTTTACCTTTACCGGCCCCTGAGCAGGAAAAGTCTCACTCATGGTCTCTGCTTGGAACCGTATGGCTGCTTCGGCTAGGACTGTAGAGTTGACGCCACACGCGCCCTGCCAAGGAGTTGTACGCTCTTCGTACTTAAATCCTAGGATGTCTAGCCCTTTGACGTAGGTATCTGCCCAGTCTTTACGGCTGTCCACATCTGCATCCACCATACCTATTAACTCACCTGATAACTCGTTTAGGAGTCCTTCATCAAGTGCGTCCACCAAGTTAGCGTCGAACGCCATTAGGTCAGTCTCGTTGGCATCAGGGATCAGGGTGATCTCCATACTACCATCAGACAGAGTAACCATCTCAGGATCGACTATCTCAATAGATAAGTCTCCCTCAAGCACTTCAGCCTTTTCTACTTCTACGTCTTCTATGCCTTCTGGTGCGGCGTAGATACCTTTCTCAATTGCCATTCTGTAACCTCTTAATAAAACCCGCTACCGCGATGTTTAAACTGTTTAATGTCTTCTGGCTCATCAGTAGGTAATCGTATAAATCCGCCTTGTCTGAACCGCATAAGTGCCATAACTGTGGAATCCACCAGATCGTCATGGCTCATAAAGGGAAACCCTGCGATCTCTTCTACTACTTCTTCTGCCCATCTAGTCTGTGGAACCCATACTAACCCAGATTGCACAATGTCTGATACAGAGTTTAGACGTGCTAGTTTATCACCAGAACCTCTATGGGGGGTATATTCTTGTACAAGTAAGCCCATACGTCGCATTTCTTGGTACAACGCTACACCGGAACTCTTTTTCTCTACTATAAAAGCGTCTGGCTCCCATTCCGTGTACTGATCCATAGCCAATTCTTTTAGCTCGTGGAACTCCATACGCTCTTTTATACTGTTAAGCAAGATTATATTATACGCTGAAGTCTCCTCATTAAGGAACACTCCCCACGTAGTAAGCGCCGTGTAATCCGCTCGGTTGTGTTTTTCTGCTGCGGAGTCCAAGGACATGATTATATATTCGCAGGAGGGAGGCCGTTCTTTCTCCCACTCATTCCACCACTCTCTTTTTACTAGGGCGGCTTCCTCGGCGGTGGGTTGTTGCTGATACTGAGCGTTCCACTGGAACGTAGGCATTGATGCCTTGGTACGCAATAACGCCTCAAGATCAAAGAACTCAGGCCACAGAGGTTTCTGTATGGGCTTGCCCGTCTCTTTATCGTCCACATCTAATATAGCGGGGAACTCTATGACCTCATACTGGTCAGCACGGTCGTTCTGGGCCATATCCTTGACCACACGCCCCGTTAGGTCGTCCATGTGCCACCGTGTCTGGATAATAGCTACACTACCTCCGGGCATCAGACGAGTACGAGCACCGAACGTAAACCACTCATACGCCTTCTCAAAGACAATAAAGTTGCCATTAATCACGTCTTGCTCAGAGTGAGGGTCGTCTACAAGTAGTAAATGCGCACCACGGCCCGCTAGAGCCGATCCAACACCACATGCGTAGTACTCCCCGCCCATGCTCGTACTCCAGCGTCCGGCTGATTTAGAGTCACTGGCGAGTTTTACTGTAGGAAAGATGTCTGCGTAGGCTTCACTGGCTAGGATGTTTCGTACCTTACGCCCGAAGTCCACCGCCAAATCGGTAGTATGTGACACCATCATAACCTTCTTGTCAGGATTACGCCCTAGGTACCACGCGGGGTAGAAGATAGATACAAGCTGGGACTTACCGTGACGAGGCGGTATGTTTACGCACGCCCTGTCTTTGTCCCCTCGCTCGATGGCCATTAGAAGGTCGGCCAACATGCGGTGATGCTTCCCAACTAGGTAGTCAGGCTGCATAAGTTTACAAAATTCTATTAAATCGTCGTGTGCGGCTTTAACTGTACGCCGTTTGTCTAGCTCATCGACAAGTTTCTCTATCTCCACCACCTCGTCAGTGCTGAACTCGTCAATGTTATCCAACATGTGCTGGATTTCTTCTTGGGTAAACGCTTCAGGAGTGCTAGGCGCAGTCATTTATCGTCACATCAGCGGTAGTTACCATGACTACTCGCGCTCCGCAACTCAAAATCGGCTTATCTGTGGTACTTTGCAGCACTTCAGACGGCCCGTTTATAGTTACAGAGTTACAATACGTGTTTTTCTTGCCTTGTTTTACGGTAATTACAGGTTCGTTCGTCCCATTCTTGAGATTGGCGCGGATTTTGTGCTGATTCACGTGAATATACGTCTTAGGCATCCTTACTTACCCCCAATTCTGCGTCTACGTCTATAACTTCTCCGTCCAGTGTCACCTCATCCGCAGGATTTACGAGCTTTTCTAGCTTTTTACGCAGTTTTGCCTTGAGATCATCCGTTGACTGGTGCGTAACGGTCACTTCCGACTTCTCTGCGAACAGTCCTACGTCCGAAATCTTACCCAGTAACTCCAACGCTCGAATACGAACGCGTGGATCGGGGTTCTCTGTCTCTAATATCAGCTTATTCGTTACCAAGTGGCGCACAGAAACGGCTGACTCCACTACAGAGGCACCAAATTCCGTGAGTATGTTACTAGTTAGCACCAGCGAGGCTGGGGTCAAGTTAGCCATACGTTTGTTTGTTGCTTTCTTCGATGTCTTTTCAGGATCATCGGCATACGCTATGGCAAGTTTAGCTGCCACGTCTTCATCTTCTTTGCTGGGCTTCAATTCTAGCCCGTGTTCTGCCAGCTCTAAGGCCGTTGTCTTCGCTGCTCGCGCACGGACACTCAAGTCCACGGCGGGGTCGTCATCAAATAGCGGAACCCCTGTCTCGGGTTCGAGTTTAATCGTCATATTGTAATCGCAGGTTGTTAAACCGGAGTGCCTTTGTACCATACTTGTTTACACAAGACAAGCATAGGGAGTTGCCCATACCATTTATGGTATATCCTACATGATTATTATACATTTCCGATCATATCGGATCACTAATATAATAGCGCCTCTTTCAACCCCCTACTGTTCTGAGGTTTATTTGTGTTTGGTCTTACTGTGTTTGTTGTTTCGGCGTGTATTGTTGTTGTTATAGGGCTTGGGGTTATTGCCCTAGAGGATGGTCTACCCTTCTAAAGTTACGTAGGAGGTCTAGCCCCTCCTTTTCTGCTTCTTCTGTAAATTTGTTGGGGTGTATCTGCATACTTAGTTTGCGCCCCAATTCTTCCGTAGGTTTTATAATCACTCTCTGCTCATCTAGAGCAATAAACATATAGAAGTCTGCTATCTTTTGCGAGGCTAGGTTGTATAAGTACCTGTACTCTGGGTTCCTACCCTTTCTGTTTAGGTTTGCAAGGTTAGCTGCCTTCACCTGTAACGTGAACATGTCTTCGTAATACGACTGGCACCACAAGTCTACGCCGGAACGGTCTACGTGGTGGCACTCTATACCATAACGCTCCAAAACATACATGGCAAAGAACTCACCTATCCTCCCTGTGTGTGCGGCGTTATCTATTCTGCCCTTTATCTTACTCACGTCCTGCCTATGTATTACCTAATAGGAACGTACACCGTACAGTATAAAAAATTTTTTACAAGGGGCCGGAAAAAGAGGTGGGGGGTGTTCCTATATAGAGGGGGTAGGGGTCTCGAACTCAAAAAATAACGATTTATTTGTGGAAATTAGTAATATATAGAGCGGTGGGACTCTGTCGCTACAGCGCGGGGCATGGGGGCGGGGTAGGTATCGGGTTCTGGCCATTCGTGGGCAAACCTATCAGATCGTCAATTGTTATAACATATGTTATAACTTGGTAGGCTATCTATTGTAATCACACCCAAACCTGTTAATATGTGAACCATCAACCGGCAGTACAGGTTGTTGGTTTAACGCGGCACCATTACAAGCCCGCGCATTTTAAGAGACTTAGTAACATTTATGGTTAAAATTATTAACGAAGCAAGAGCACTACCTACTCGTTTTACTCCCGCAGTTGAGAAGGCGATCACTGGCCACGCTAAGGCAACCGAAGCCTACGCGCTTAAATCAGTAACCGCTATCGATACGCTGAGAGGGGCGGGCATTATGTCTACTGACTTTATTAGCCCCAAGACTGAGGGATCAACAGCAACCCCTGAGTTGAACGCGGCATTCAAAGCGGCTATTGTCAAGGGACTATCAGCGGCCAAACGCAAACTACTGGCCGCCCCCGCCAAGTCATTGTCAGATGAAGATAAAGCCAAGCGCAAAGTAGTCCAGCAGTCTATAGGCGCATATATGGGCGCATTCAAGCGCGATCTACTGGCAAGGGAGCCGGAAGGGATAGCCAAAGCCAAGGCCAAAAAGGAGGCTGGCCGAGCGGCACAACAACCCACCGGCCAAACCAAGGCGGCAGGGTCAGCGGCCAAAGTACTGGAGTCACTACAACAGGCGGTCAAGCGGGCGCGGGCAATTGAAGAACCGGAGTTTGATGTAGTCGAATTGGTTGCCCTGTTAGCTAAGGCTCAGGGGATTATAGTTAAACACTAACCACCACCAGCCAAGGATGGCCACTCAACAGGAGTAAATTATATGCGAGACCAAAATCCAGCTTTAAGGTATCTAGCGCAAAAGCGATTTGATCAACAGCAATATGATCGCAGACAATCCATTATATGTTTCACTGTTATTGGCCTTTGCATTGTAGCCATACCCGCTTTTTTCCTAATCGTTTAATCACCAGCCCCTTTCGAGGGGCTTTTTTTTCGCCTATCAAAAAGTCGTTTGATACC
>Ga0222716_10000662_pt1 | contig 29654 bp, 41 predicted proteins | sample C33_13DmetaG_FD_165044 | JGI IMG/M metagenome (GOLD analysis project Ga0222716, IMG submission 165044) | Estuarine water microbial communities from San Francisco Bay, California, United States - C33_13D | ecosystem: Environmental > Aquatic > Marine > Unclassified | place: USA: California... | reverse complement strand
GTGTATTCACCCTTCGCTATCGCCTGTTTGGTGAGTTCGTCGAGTGTGACTTTAAGAGTATCACCGTCACCCCCTTCTGATGTTATTCGTATACCCAAAAAAACGAGTCCGATCAATATAATCAGAATGACTACCGGCTTTAGCATGGCATCCGTTTATATTGAGTGATATTTTATTTGATAATTAAGAACATAATAATAAGTATAAAAATTGCGATTCCTATGTACATTAGACGATCATTTTGTAACTTTTTTTCTTCTCGCACCCTTTTTCTTTCTTCGAGTTCCGCTTTTCTTATTTCCACTCTACTCGCTCTTTCGGATTCTAAGCGTTCGACGTCTTCTTTTTCATCTTCCTCAAATTCAAGCTCCCATGGATCTGTACCTATGAAATTTTCATTGATCTTACACTCATTAAACACTTCCGTATCTACCGCTGCATCAATCTCTGTATTTTGCACACATATATCCAAACTAAACCCACACGGTGAAGTCACTCGAAGATCATTCATGATGGGTGGTTTGTATTTGTCTTGACCCACACACACTTGCCCGGGGCAATAAAGACGTTGCATGAGCTCTAATCGCGCGACAGCCTTATGCGGACCTTGTGTTTCTGGTATATTTGACATTGTTTCTTCGACGTAGTCCATGGCTTCTTTACACCCAGGTATATTGCGCTCGTCTTCACAGTCGCGCATTATCACGTTGTAACAAGAACATCTTTCGTCTGTCTTGTTTGCATCCTGGGCACAGAACGCCTCGTCTACTGCTGTGGACATCTTAAGATTACTAAATATTTAAAATTGCAATTATGAGTAGCGCAGCTATAGCTAAAATTATGAACAACATTCTCTTCTTTGATTCCTTTTTATCTTCGTATGAATCTAAGATTTCTTGAAGTTTCTCAACACGCTCTGTATCACCAGCTTCACGCGCTTCATCTAATTGCGCCTGTTTTTCTCGTTGTTCCGCTCGAAGTTGTAACTGTAAACGCTTATTCTTTGCCGCGATGAGGGCCGCATTTTCACCAGTTCTCAATCCAAGTATGGCTTGGACGCTCTGATCTTGTGCATACACGGAATCTAAATCTTGAAATTCCACTTCATTTATAGAACAATCTCTGAAATACTTGTTGTTGACGCTTTCGCCAACATTCACATCGGACGCACATATATTCAATTGAAAATCACATCTACCCACATTAACTAAATCTTGGTAATCCGGGGGTTTATATTTATCGTCACCACACACATCGTCACCACAATGATACCGTAAAGCAATTTCTGTGGAAGCCATATTTCGCTGTGCATCAAAGGCTTCGCCTTCTGGTATGACGTTTACGATCGAGTTTTTCCATTCATTCCCTTCTTTACATCCTGGAATGTCTGGATTTAGATCACAATCTTTGTACATGACGTTATAGCACGAACACCTTGGGTCATTTGGATTAGCTGCACACCCCATCATATCGATACCGACATCGGACGCCATCTTATCTTTACATTATATTTTTTTGGATGGTGTAAAATATTTTGTTTGGTTATTTTAAGAATGTCTTTAATAAAAAAGGCTACACAGGGGAAAGTGCCTGTATATTTCGTATTAGCACACGGTAAAGATTATTCGCCGTCTTCTCAAACGGTAACGAGTGTACCAAAAGGTAAAAATTTAATATTACCAGTTGATTTAGGTGAAACTTTATCGTACGCGGGTGCAGAGGAACTCGCGAAACGTCTAGGTGACAGAAATAATCTTAATAACCTCTTATTAAATTTACCGAGTAAGTTCACTCTACTGAAGGAAACTGAGCAATTTCCAGATACAGTTTTATCCTTTTACGATGAATACTTCTGGACGGGGATTTATGAATTACCGCGAGCCGTTTTGAAGCGGGGTCTCAGAAAAGAAATACACTCCGCGATGAACGTAAACATGGCGACAACCCCTCCTAGAAAAAGACTGTCCACGTTTCTGAATGAAAATCCGAATGAAGAGGCTATATTCATAGTGGCTTCGTGTAGAGGTGTCAAGGGTGTACCTTCCGATGAAATTTACGGTACTAAAACGAAAGTGGCAAAAAGAACGAGTGAACAAAAGCGTAAATTAGTAGAAACTAAAAAAGACGTCATGCGCACATCAAAGAAGCGTCCTACATCTAAAAGTGTGGGCAAGTCGATGGATAAGAAAAGAAAAGTCGAACCAAGTAAAAAACGAAAAAGGACACCGAGTGAGAGTTCTCGTAAAAAAGCAAAGATATCAACATCTTCACCCATACAGGCGATCACTCAAAAGATAAACGCGATGAAAATTTGATTAAATGTAACCTCGTCTAATTAGGTCTATTTCATCCGATATAGAGGTCCATCTTCTATGTAAGTCTCGAATGAGTGTATTTCTATATCTATTTTCCGTGGCTATGAAAGATCTACATATAGAATCGAGATCGCGCTTCGTACCTAAATGTGTCAGATACTCTTCCGCACTGTAATCATCTAAATATAAATTGTGTGACTCGCAATAATAACGAATTGCTGAACGCATCACAGGCGTCGTCGTTTTTTGTATAATTTTCGTGTTTTTTATGATCTTGTCAATTATTTTCATTTCCGCTTGTTTAATATCAATATCAACACACCGCATCTTATTTTCATAATGAGTTTGGAAATACATAACAGATTCATCGTCTAATTCTACGTCATCCACGAGAATAGCTTCTGGAAATACACTTCTCGCACTTACCGGTTCGGGTGTATCCGGTGTAGCGCCCTTATACACGTCACGCATAATATTACAAAGACTCAGATAATCCCCCTCGGGCATTTTATCTGAATGTTTGTCTATGATACGCATAGCTTTCATGAGTTCATCTTCCATACTTGATACTCTATCGATTCATTTCTTTAGTTTAATCTACGATCAATGGTGGAACATTCTCTTCGATGGTTAATTCATACACATTTTCTTTCTGACTCGGTTGAATAACAACTATTCTACACGTTTTAACGCCCATCATCATAACATCACTGGATTGTGGTGATGGGGGTGGAAGTATCATTGGTTTACATAAGAGTGCATACATTTACTTTTTAGTGGTTTTTTTCTTCGCAGTTCTGGGACGCGTTTTAGGTGTATACACCGACACACTTTTGATTAGAGATTCAATCTCCTTAATTTGTTTTTTTGCTGCGTTAACCTCTCGGTTGAACTGTTTCATCAGTTTGTCATTTATCAATTGATTACCCAGAGCCATTTATTATACAAACATAAAAAAATAAGTAGATGTGATCATAAGATGCTTCTTAAAGATCTAAAAGACCACTACAAAGTCATACGGGATGAAGTGAATAACCTTCCGAATGTATTCATAACGAACACACCGCGCAAGGAAGGTGAATGGGTTGGGTCCGAACATTTAAAAGAGGTCGTATCTTTGTATGCATCCGGTAAACACGGGTGGCTCAAAGGTGGACAAGATCACGTGGCCGAGGAATGGATCAGTTGGCCACTCATATGGGATGGACAATCGGTATTGGGTAATTGCGAGATATGCCCAAAGACGTGTGCTCTCCTTTCATCGATAGAGGGTATCAAGGTGGCTGGATTTTCTTTGATGAAGGGTGGTGTCAAGCTTAAATTACACACAGACGACGTGGGTCCGAATTATAAATTTACATATCATCTAGGGCTAAAAGTTCCATTTGGATATTGTATCTTACATCACTCTAAAAGTGGTGACGCAATCGAAGAAAACGGGAAACACATCATTTTAGACGCGCGCGAACCTCATTGGGCGGAGAACCTATCGGAGGAAGATCGAGTGATTCTGTACATGGAGATTAATTACGGTGCACAACATCACAGAAAATAGAAATCTATCGGATCTCACTGTCGAGGAATGGATTTACGTGGAAAACTTCGGCACCGAGTACGTTCAATGGATTCCAACAGATGCGTTGTGTCTACTGCTTCGTCTGATCTTACTGTGTGTTTATTAAGGGTAATAAGCATCGAGGTCTTCTATATGTAATAACTATTTTCAAACACGTAGGCGGCACCGGCGCTAGTCGCACCCGTATCCTCATACGCCGCCCCAACTAGGGCGGTATTCCCGTCCGAGGAAATGGAGACGGACTCACCGAAGTTGTCGCCCGCCTGATAATCCGACGCCTGGATCTTCTGTTTTTGGGTCCATGTTGTGCCTGAACGCGTGAAGATGTAGACGGCACCGGCGTCAGTCCCACCCGTATCCTCCAGGCGCGCCCCAACTATGGCGGTATTCCCGTCTGAGGAAATGGAGACGGAATAACCGAACCGGTCGCTAGCCTGTTTATCCGACGCCTGGACCTTGGCCTGTTCGGTCCACAATCCGCCTGATGAACGCACGAAGATGTGGGCGGCACCGGCGTTACCCCCACCCGTATCATCTCCATACGACGCAACTAGGGCGGTGTTCCCGTCCCCGGAGATGGAGACGGACCAACCGAACCAGTCGTCAGCCTGTTTATCCGACGCCTGGATCTTCTGTTGTTGGTCCCACAATCCGCCTGAACGCGTGAAGATGTAGGCGGCACCGGCGTTAGTCCCACCCGTATCCTCCTGGAACGCCCCAACTAGGGCGGTGTTCCCGTCTGAGGAAATGGAGACGGAATAACCAAACCGGTCGCTCTGCTGTTTATCCGACGCCTGGATCTTGGCTTGTTGGGTCCACGTTGTGCCTGAACGCACGAAGATGTAGGCGGCACCGGCGTCAGTCACACCCGTATCCTCCAGGCTCGCCCCAACTAGGGCGGTGTTCCCGTCCCCGGAGATGGAGACGGAAAGACCAAACCAGTCGCTCTGCTGTTTATCTGACGCCTGGACCTTGGCCTGTTCGGTCCACAATCCGCCCGATGAACGCACGAAGATGTAGGCGGCACCGGCGTCAAACGCACCCGTATCCTCATACGCCGCCCCAACTAGGGCGGTATTCCCGTCCGAGGAAATGGAGACGGCGCGACCGAAATAGTCGCGAGCCTCTTTATCCGACGCCTGGATCTTGGTCTGTTCGGTCCACGATCCGTCTGACGAGCGCGTGAAGATGTAGGCGGCACCGAGTTGGAAACCATCCGTACGATCCCACAACACCGCCCCAACTATGGCAGTATTCCCGTCTGAGGAGATGGAGGCGGAAATACCGAAATAGTCGCTATCCTCTAGATCCGACGCCTGGATCTTGGCTCGTTCGACCATCGTCTCGACCAATGTCTTATTCCTAAAGTCACCCAAACTTATCGTTCCTGATAAGGGTGAATTTCCACTTGCAAAACGAATTCTGTACATCTCAGACATAGCGTGTGGTGCTACGCCACCGACGGTCTCACCGATAAATGTCAAACTCGGTGTCGCACCGACAGACATCTAATATCTATTGATATTTTTTAAGCTCTCACGCCATTACGGTGCACATCCATCAAAAGGTTACACAACTCCAAGTACTTACCCTCTGGAATTTTGCAATCTTCGATGATGGCGAGAGCCTTGTGAAGGTTGGTAACACGCTCCACAACCGGACCCGCTTGTCTCTCGAGTATAATATCGGCTTCAATGTTAAAAAGAGTGCGTCGCCTCTCTGCGTTTCTTTCCCGAGCGCGATCAACGACGAGATACTCTCGTTGTATCACGTATCTAATCATTTCCTTACGAGCTTGCGTAGTCTTGCCTCTCGTAGTTTTCATTTCATTCATCATTTGAGTCGGGTACCCATGGATGTCCTGATCCAATATTCTCAACATATCCAAGCGATTGTGTTTGATGGTGGCTAACTTCATTTCGTTTCCGGCACCTCTAAGACCACTCGGACAGTACTTCCATTCGATACCGATCGTGCGAAGCACTTCGATAACACCGGTATCAATCGCATCATCGAAATCAGTCGGAGACCACTCTTCAGATCTATGTGAGAACATATGGTACATTTTCGAAATCTTTTGTGTGTCTTTTGACACGATGGCCTTATGAATAACATTATGCATTCGTTCAACCGAATCAAAAGCGTTATTGAAAGTGTTGATACCATGAGACAATATGCAATCACTCAACATGCGGTAATCGCCGTACATGATGCACGCGTAGACAGAAGCACGGAGGTGACGGGTTTGTGATTCGTGGTCTGGCATTGGAATGTGAAGCATCGAAAAGAATTCCGCGTTCCAATTATTTTCAGCACAGCCGTATAATTCTTCACCAAAGGATCTGGGGCAACCAGATCGTTTGAAGAAATTGTAGATTTCTCGTTGTTTATGACGAACAGCCGCTTCTACGGCGCTCTTGGATTTCTTGTAGTTGAATGTCTCGACACATTGAATGTGACCATTCTTGATAGCGGATACGCAGTTTTTGCAGGTAGAGCAACGCATTTTGGTGCGACCCCTGTGAGTCTTTAAATTGACTTAGGCATATTTCATACATAATTTATTTATGCATTCCACGAATTCATCGTCTGATTTGTACATTAAATCTTCATACTTTTTAGCCTTGGATATATGGTGATCCATCTTTTTCGTCATTTTGGCAACCCGTTTTCGTGTGTACCAAAACTTCACGTATTCACGAAAAGTCATTTTCTTTCGTATGTACACGGGTACATTCATCTTATTACATTATAACTAGTTTTTTCTAAGCCGTGACATTAAAAATAAAATATAGACATATATTAAAAATGAATATCGCACTCGAAGCACTGCTAAGATCTATCGGTGTATTTTTGGGTGTTTTCTTTACGGTCAGTTGGGGTAGAAAGAGTAAACCGGTGTGGGACGTCGCATTGATAGTACTTTCCATCATTCTCGCGCTGTTTTTGGCCTTCAGGCAGGTCATCGCACCACCACAATAATCACAATTTACTCAAATATTTCGAACCGACCCTTTTCATGAAACGATGTTTTTCTTCTCGACCATCGAAGATAATCTTAAATCCATTACCAAAATATGGTTTAGGTGCGGTTTTATAATAGTCTTCTAATTCATCGTCTGACACATCGTCAACGACGTAATCGGGGTCTTCATTTTGTTTTTTTCTAGTGCGCATTGGTTCTTGTGATTAATAGTTTCACACACTTTATCTAAGTTTAAAGATGTAAATCCATACACCTTTAAATGAAGACAGTCATCATAGCACTTCCAGGAAATCACTTTTCGGGTGCATTTTTACGAAATTGGTCGAATGCACTCTTGTATCTTCAAAACAAAGGTTACACGGTGATGATGGTGAACGATTACAGTAGTTTTGTGCCATTCTCAAGAATGAAAACGCTTGGACTGGATACACTTCGGGGTGTCGATCAAAAACCATTCAATAATGAAGTCGATTTCGATGTATGGGTGACCATAGATAGCGACATATTCTTCATACCGGAACAACTCGAACAGCTCATAGAGGATACCGATACTTACCCTATTGTTTCGGGTATCTATAGGATGATAGATATGAAGCATTACGCGGCAGTTAAAACCTGGAACATCGATTATTTCAAAAAACATGGTTCATTTAAATTTCTGCGCGTAGAAGATCTCGAAGGTGCACCCAAACACATGAAAGTCGCATACAATGGCATGGGATTCATGGCGGTAAAGCGTGAAGTACTCGAAAAAATGACGTATCCATATTTTCACAGGGAACTTCAAACATTTGATATGCCGGATGGAAAAATCATTAAAGAGATGTGCTCCGAAGATGTCGCATTTTGTAAAAATGCAAAGGATGCTGGGTACGATGTCATGATAAACACTGAACTAAAAGTTGGACACGAAAAAGAACTCGTCATTTAGAATCTAATGCGAAGAGGTGGTAATGGAACGTCATCAATAGAATTCGCGATGGTCGTGTTTGAAGATGCACCCACGAGATTTTCTAAGAATGTTCGAGTGTTAGAGATAGGCACAGAAACGTCGTCGAATCTCGCCATTCTGGAGCGAACCAAATCTCGCTTCATTTGTGTAATTTCTTTACGTAGAGTCTCGTTTTGTTCCATAAGTGAAAGGTAATCATTCGTGAGATTCAATATATAATTATCACGCACGGTATCACCGGATGCATATAATAGTTTAAGATTTTCACATATTTCTAGATATACATTTTCTGGGAGTTCGGTCTTATGCTCGTCGACGAGAGACATTATATTTCTAATGGGATCCATTTTTAATTATTACATTCTTATTTTTTATGCATCTTCATTCTCTAACATTATTCGTAGTCGATCTTCTATACTCAAACCATCTACTGGGATAACTTCAAAATCAGCGTCAACCACATCCGGATCAAAAATATCACCGTGTTGTTCACACAATTCACAAACAATACCATCTCCCGGAGGTTCGCCGATGGGATGATTGTGTACGGGGACTGGTTTTTTAATCACGGGTTTCTTTACTCTTGGTTTTTTCTTTTGATCCGGTGGTGGACACTCGGATGTTTGTGGCGGACTCGTGTGTTGTCGATCGTGTTTGTCACAGACATCTTTTCCATCTTTGGCGCGGCATTTACATCTGTTACCACTCGAAGCTGCGATAGCTTTACATTGTACTCGGTCGGCGACTGGTTTCTTTTGCGTGGCACCAGTTCGTTTAGGTTTGATCTGATCCTTGAATGAATCAAATTTTTCATGAAGCTGTTTGTTCTCGACGCGGAGTGTTTTTACTTCGTCGATGAGAGTCTTTACGAGATCGGTGAGATATGCGAGTTCACTCATTATTTGTGTTTAAAAAAAATGTAGTGATCAACGACTTAGGAATTTTTTTCTCAGTAATTTTAATGATCGCGCGTCCTTTCACGTCAGTACTAGTCGAAGCAATACTCATAGGAATTCTCACATTAGCTATATACACTGGGGTATCCAAAGTGGTAAAAGATACACGGGCGCTCGTATTAACCGGAGCACTCGTCCACCTATTTTTCGAGTATTCGCCCATGGGAAATTTGAATGAACGATATTGTAAATATTTATTAAAAGCCTAGTATCGCACTCAAAACTCTGTTTTTCCATTCTTTGACGGTTTCAGTTTTTTGGGTGTTCTTAAGTTCCAATAGAGCTTCCGCAGCTAATCCTTCATCTACATGTGCCTTACAGCAGCCATATCTAGATGATTTATGCCAACACCCAGGATACTGACATTTAGGCCTCGTCGTCGGTTTCGTCGAATACGAACTTTCTGCGTTTTCGCGGTGTTTCGTCGTCATCGGATGTTTCACAATTCTTGATTTCACCTTCCTCGGTACACGATTCAGAGTCAGACTCGGACTCGGATTCTGAATCTGTGATGTACTCGTATTCACTTGGGTGGTAAATATCCGGTAAATCTTCTTCGAGTGCAGACCAGTCGACCCAACCCATCAATTCATTTTGACGAATAAACTCATTTAGTTCACGCTTATCGCGGATATTCCATGTGTCTCTGGCGATATCACTCCAATACACTAACGAATCATCATCAATTTGACACGGATACAAATACAATTCGTCCACATCTTCTTGATCCTTCATTTGTTCACAGTAGATGTCATACATGTGTTCTAGAATACCTTCACTCGAAACACTCGAATCTTCGATGAAGTTTTCGTGACCAAAAGTGAGAAAGTGTACCTTACCATACGATGCATTTAATTTTTTGGTAGAAACACCCATGTAACACATGTAATTTCTAGAATTACGAGGAACGAGTTTTTCGGGGAAGTTTTCGGCTCGGAGTGCCCACACCTCAGTGTCTTCGCTAGTCATTCTCGTCATGAGTCCATCCAAATACGGAAGACGACAAAGAGACGCACAGTGTTTCACGAGCTCGGTATTGAGATTCATGGTCTATATATCATTTACGGTTGATTTGTTTAAGTGTATTATTAAAAGTCAATTCTAGACGCGAGTCTTCCAAACGTTTTCAATTTAAACGCCTTCTCACGCTCTTCAAAATCGCGACACCTTTCACTGATTTCGTGTAGTCTCACTTGCGCTTCCATGATCTTATCGTCGTGCGTAAATTCCGCATGTCTTACGGTAGGTTTCCAAGATGAGAATCTACTATAAAACCGCTCCTTTTCAATATTTCTGTTTTCGATTTCTTTGTAACGTTCAATATCAGAACAACACGCCATGTAATCATTTACTTGCTGAGTTAAATTTTGTACCTTAATTTCACGTATGCGCATTTTTACGAGATCGATCGCTGGATCATACACAGAAGAGTCTCCATCACCATATATCTGGTTCACTCGAAGCGTCCTCAATATTAATCCGAGGTCTCTCACACTCGTTTCGTATACGGAGTACTCGTCGTTTCCTTGGTGCGTCCGGGCATTTCGACTCGCATTGGATGACCATTTTCCAGATTTCAATTTGGACGTCTGTACAGAGAGACCGCGTGGCTTGACAAAACGCGAGACGGAAATCGCGGCTCGTGCAACCATTTTGCATTATACACTCACTATTCCTTTATGAACCTTTGGAAATTCGAGAATGATTTCCTCGCCGACTTCGTTTGTAGCGGTGACTATTTCGTACCCCTCCTTAATGCACTGAGTTTTGATATCATATTTGATCGTCTTAGGAACAAAAATATTAAACAATCTGTCATACAGACTCATTCTTCCTTCTTTTTACTGAGATGTTCTTCTTCAAGCTTCTTTTTTTCACTCTGAATAGTCCTCAAAAAGCGTTTGGGGTGCTCAATAAACTTAGACCACCTGAAATCGTCAATCGAGTATTCAATATACTCGGGTACGTGTGCAATAAATACAAACACACCCTTCGTGAATCTATACACACAAGTCGTAGCGAAAGCGTAGCAAACGGCTCTCGGGTAAAGCCACCACATTATGTGTTCATAGGCGTCTTTTTTTATCTATATTAAATACAAGATGAATCTTGATGAAGTAGCGAAGAAAGTCCAGTACATCACAGTAGATTCAGAATTCGTAGATGGTTCTAATAATACATTTACGATAGATTTCTCACTCGATTCAAATGTACACATGGAAGATATGTCAAAAGTTATAGGGTTTAAGATAGTAGACTTTTACGTGACCCAAATAGGCGAAAGTGATTCAACTGGAAATACAGACGTGTCCAAATATATCGATGTCGTGTGCGAAGACATACCAAAGCGCGCACAGATACTCGACGAACGACACGGAGAAATACTCGCGCGAATACCACTCGAGCGGAGTTTCTCCGGTAGTAACTCGTTTATATTGAGAGATAAACAGTGGAGATCGCATCAAAGACAGACAGGGTTTTTTAATCCGTTGTCAATACAAAAAACACACTTTAAATTGTATGAATCCCAAGGAGATGGAGATTACGAATTACTCAAACCGAGTGTTTCGTTTTACATGATAATAGAAATAACAACCATCGATGTAAAAGAAAAACCACGCAATAGAGAGGTACAAATATTACAGGCATTAGATCGTCTCATGGAAAAGATAGACAGCCTCAACCATAACGTAAAAAAACTACCCGACGCGGAACAATTGGAGAAAGCTAGAAGAGAAACAAAAAAATACCCATTTAGCTATCTCATATTAATGATACTTCTTATTTTAGGAGGTGTGTATTACATTACTTCAAAACAGCATCCGATGCCCCATCAACCTTCTTTTTAACTCGGCGAACGACCTTCTTCACGGGCTTAGGGGCTTCTTCAACTGGCGCTGGCGCGGGAGCCTTGGCTTCTTCGACTTGTTCTACTACTGACGCTGGCACTGGCGCTGGCACTGGCGCTGGTGCTGGTGCTGGCGCCGGGGTGCTGTCAAGTTCATCCACCAAACGCATCAACAAACCATACACGTGTTTCTTGTTGATTCGAAGGGTTTGCATTTCATCTCTGATTTCTTGCCTGAGAGCTTCCATTATAATATACATAAAGGAAATATTATCTTTAAATGTAATGCTGGTCATAGGTCCTACCCTTCTGAGTGGAATAGGACAACACGCAAAGAAATACACTGAACTTTTCCCCGAATGGAAATATATTCAGGTATCCGAACACATACCGGAATGTGAATGCGCTTTCATATTCGCTCTACCCGTCGAATACTGGTTCGATAAAATAGTCGAACTCAAAAAGAAAATTAAGCATCTACATTGCATGACGGTATGTGAAACTGAAACTGTACACGAAGACTATGGAAAACTATTTAAATTATTTGATAGAATCGCCGTACCGAGTGAATTCTGTAAAAATGTATTTTCGCGTCAGTTTCCGGACACCGAATTCTATGTAATACGGGCGCACATACCACACAAGGATACGTATACATTCTATCACATAGGCAACGTGATGGACCAACGAAAGAATTTCAGAGCTATTTTAGAGTCATTCGTTCGTCTGAATAAGCCAGATACAAAGCTTCTGGTAAAAGCCACGTGCAATCAACCGATAACCATAAATCTACCAAACGTTGAAGTAATAAACGGGCTCGTATCGGACGACGAAATGGACAAAATACATAGAATGTCTGATTGTTACGTGAGTTTTTCAAGTTCAGAAGGAGTTGGTATGGGTGCAGTTGAAGCGGCCATGCGTGATAAACCCGTGATCATCACAGACTACGGTGGTGCACCCGAATATGTTAAAACACCGTACACGGTTTCGTGTGAACTTCAAGAGTTGCAGAATGACGATTTCTTGTTTAAGAAAGGAATGCAATGGGGCAAGCCAAACAAAGAACAACTCTTGGAATTCATGACGGATGCATATGAAAAACGATTGAGGCACATGGACCACTCACATACGAAGTGGATGGTGGGTAAAGAAAATGTTTCACAACAATTCATCGATAATGTAATTGGTAAGTAAAACAATGAGACCGGTGAGAATAGCACCCGAGGCGATGGCACCCTTTTGAGCGATCAACATGGAAACGATATCGTCTACAAAACCAATGTTGGTTGGTTTCTTCACGGTGTCTGGAACAATTTTGGCTAAAGCGACGTAGAGAGCCATGGCTATTACAACTGGACGAAGTGTCTCTTGGTCTAACATTTATAGTACACTAATATTTTATCTTCGGTTGATGTTTTCTACAAAACCCACCGCACACCGCCTTGAACCCACACGACTTACCACTCAATGTCACGGCTTGACATGTGTGTACAGCTCGTCGCTTCTCAGATACAACTTCTGGAGCCTTGCTAATGAGTTGAATGGTTCTATTCTGTTTTTCAGTTCTGAGTTGAATGTATTTCTGTTTCATCTTCCAAGTCGCATGTGCAAGTTTCTTGCACTTGTCAGTTGGAATATCTGTTCGATACATTCGCATAGCGTCGGTAAGGCATTGTTCGTAAGACATCTTTAGAATTCGATAATTACAAAGGTGGGTTTATGTGACTTAGGTTTCTAAAATTGCATCTTCTAAGACAGTGTCTTCTCGTGGGTCATATGGCTTGGATGGATACCGGGAAAGAACCCTGGCAAGGACAAACACAGACGAACCACGAGACGCTTTAAAAGATCCGGATGTCGTGTTACATGGAACGCAGGTAGAAATGACGCCACATTGTCTTGTTCTAGAACGTAGTCCAACTCGCCACGAGATATGCGAGCCGTGAATAAGGCCGCGCCCACGACCTTCACAGTGCTTATTGTGGCACCTCAAACACGATGGACCCCACATTTTAGAGCATCTCACGTAACATGAATGCGACGGTTGAGACGTGCCACAAAGATGTCTAAGTTTACGTTGAAACGGTCGTAACTTCATTTCGCGAACGGGTTTTACACACACAGTTAATTGGCCGACTGCGACATCTGGTTTCATGTCTTTCTCAATCCTCTTCGTACGCCGTTCTTCCTTTTTCTGTGCGCGAATCGCCTCAAGGGCTCTTCTAGAGGCGTCGCGAAGTGGGGTCCCTCTCGGTCGGTCATTTTTTATGTTCTTGCGTCTACGCGTCGGCATATCTTATATTTATATAACGTCAAATCTTTATGTCGGTATCACAACTTCTAATTCGTCTTTGCATCTATTTATAGCATGAATCGCTTCATCTACACTGCACGTGAAGAACTCCTTCTTTTTGGAAAGGCGAGAATTATCCAAAAAATTATGAGACACCTTTTCTCCTTTATCCATACCCTCACGTGTTTCAAACTCGACATAGCCTTCAACTGTGTAATTTGTTGGCACGCCTGTGTTCAAAACACCCAATCTGGATTTAAGATGTTTGCTTTTACCAACCTTCAAAATACCCGGAAGACTTGCATTGGATAAAACATATACCACAAAACGGTGGGTATTTTCCACACTTGGCACGTTTTGTTTGGGTCTCACCTTGGGAATTTGCTTTTTATTTTGTTTTTTTGGCACTTTTTTAGTAGAATAATAACGAATCATTGCTTCTTCTCTCAGGACAGCCTTACGCTCAGGTGTGAGCCTCTCTCCTTTCCAAAGATAATACGGTTTAACACGGCAGCCGGACCGACACCCATTAGGTGCGAACCTGCATTTTGGGCACCCCTTACCATTCTCATATGGTGTGATCATTATTTCTGCTCGGAACGAGTTATGCAAAATTAGTTATTATGCTTTCTACTTAGGTACTAAATTATACGGTGTCTATCAACAATCAAATCGTGGACACCTCCTACGATGGATTGTAAGATAAAAAAGTGAAATGTGTTTTGGATAGTTTCAACGAAAGTGTTCATTTTTGATTAGGTCTAGTGAACTTAGGTAAAAAATAAAGACCCCCACCTTTGTTTTTAAAAAATAGCTTAAGTGGAAGCCTCGTTTATTAAAAAGTAAGGACAATGAGCGAAAGTATTCAGAAACTCACCCACGTGGAACACATATTAAAGAGACCAGATTCTTATGTTGGTCCAGTTGCCCGCGTCGGTGAACAGTATTGGGTCAAGGAAGGCGACGGCTTCGAAAAGAAAACTGTCGTATACGCACCGGCACTTCTCAAGATTTTTGACGAAATTCTCGTCAACGCCATCGATCGTAATTCGATCTATCCTAAACAGGTAACGTCCATCTCCGTAAACATCGACCGAGAGAAAGGTGAAATCAGTGTCGAGAACAATGGGCCTCTCGGGGGCATCGCTGTCAAAGAACACGAAAAGGAGCAGATTTGGAATCCAGAGCTCACGTTCGGGCATCTTCTCACGAGTACCAACTACGACGATTCACAGCAGCGGGTTGTAGGTGGTAGAAATGGGTACGGTGCAAAGCTCACGAATGTGTATTCGAGCAAATTCTCCATCAAAATCAAGGATTCAGAAAACAAGACGACGTACACTCAAGAATGGACAGATAACATGAAGACGTGTGGAAAGCCGAAGATGCGTAGCTACTCGGGGACGACCTCGAGTGTGTGCGTCACGTTTACACCGGATTGGTCGAGGTTCGGTATGAAGGCGATGGATGATTACATCTTCAAAATTTTTGAGAAACGCGTGTATGATGCGAACATCTGTACCGCACCAGGGTGTAAAGTGAAATTTCAAGGTGAAGCTCTTCCAAAGACAGCATTTAACGAATACGCGAAGATGCACACGAATTCGGATGAAATTTGTATGTTTACGTCGGATCGATGGTCTGTGTGTGTAGTTCCATCGGAAGATGGATTTGAACAAGTGTCTTTTGTGAATGGTATATGCACGACCAAGGGTGGGAGTCACGTGGATCACGTGGCGGGTATACTCGCGTCAAATATCATCGACGAAATGGCGAAAAAGATTAAACTCAAACCCCAACAAGTAAAGAATGCATTCATGGTCTTCGTAAAAGCGACGCTCGTCAATCCAACGTTCAGTAGTCAGGTCAAGTCCGAGTGTACACTCAAACCACAAGAATTTGGTAGCAAATTTGAGCCCACAAAGAAACTCGTCAAGGACATTCTCAAAACGAACATCCAAAATGAACTCATGGCGCTCTCGAAATTCAAGGAAATGAAAGAACTTCAAAAATCGGATGGTGTTCGTAAATCTAAAATCACGGGTATACCAAAATTGGACGATGCAAATAAAGCTGGTACAACCCAATCTGGGAAGTGTACACTCATCATCACAGAGGGTGATTCTGCAAAGTCACTCGCAGTCGCGGGCCTATCCGTGGTTGGTAGAGACTATTACGGGGTATTTCCACTTCGCGGGAAATGTAAAAACGTGAGAGATGCGTCGGTCAAACAGCTCACGGAGAACAAAGAGTTCAGCGAACTAAAGAAGATACTTGGACTTCAACAAGGTAAAGTGTACACCTCTCTCGATGAACTTCGTTATGGCCGTCTCATGATCATGACTGATGCAGATACAGATGGAAGTCATATCAAAGGTCTCGTACTCAATATGATTCATTATTTTTGGCCAAGTTTACTTGACCTAAATTTTGTCGTGAGTATGGTGACACCCATCATCAAGGCGTCGAAGGGATCGCAAACTATGTCGTTCTACACAGATTCCATGTTCAGAATGTGGTATGGAAATGGAAAACCTGGGTGGAAGATTAAATACTACAAGGGTCTCGGTACGTCTACGTCTGCCGAGGCAAGGGAGTATTTCAAAAACATCGAAAAACTCACAGTTAAATTCGACACCGACGAGAAAACGGATGAATCTGTCGTGCTCGCTTTCGATAAAACGAAGGCTGATTCTCGAAAAACGTGGCTACTCGAAAGTACCGAAAAAGAAAGCTCGGAGCTCGAGATTGCATATGGAAATGTAGAGAGAATCGATATCACTGAATTCATTCATAAAGATCTCGTAAATTTCAGCCTCGCAGATTTGAAACGGTCGATCGCACACATGTGTGATGGACTCAAACCTTCACAAAGAAAGGTCATGTACTCCTGTTTCAAAAAGAACCTCACGAGCGAAATGAAAGTTGCCCAACTCGCGGCGTACGTGGCGGAAACATCGGCGTACCATCACGGTGAAGTGTCTCTCGCAGACACGATCGTAAAATTAGCACATAATTTTACGGGGTCGAACAATATTAATCTACTCGAACCGTGTGGTCAATTCGGTACGAGACTCATGGGTGGAAAAGATGCGAGTCAAACGAGGTATATTTTCACAAAGCTCACCAAAGACGCGAGAAAACTCTTCGATGCCCGAGATGACGCTGTCCTCAAATATCTCGACGACGATGGTAGACCCATTGAACCAGAGTATTATGTTCCGGTGTTACCCACGGTGCTCATCAATGGCACGGAAGGTATCGGTACAGGATTTAGTTGTTACGTGCCACCGTTCAATCCAAAAGATATATGTGAGAATATAGAGCGTTCTATTTCTGGTCAGTCACTCGTGGAAATGAAACCATGGTTTGATAAGTTCAAAGGACGCATTTTCAAGAATGAGGAAGGTCTTTGGATCACAGAAGGTGTTTGGACAACTAATAATCATGGTACAGGTATCAAAATTACAGAACTCCCACCCGGTCGATGGACGCAAGACTACAAAGAGTATCTCGACACACTCATGGAAAAGAAGGTCATTTCAGGGTTCATCAATAACAGTACAACAGAAGATGTGGATTTCGCTATACATGGATACACGGGTAAAAATATCATAAAAGATTTCAAGCTCCAGAAGTCGTTCCATGTGAGTAATATGCACTTATTTCACCCCACAAAGGGTATCAGAAAATATGAAAGTCCAGAAGAGATTCTGAGTGATTTCGTTGAAATCAGAATTCAAACGTATAAAAAACGCAAAGAACACCTTCTTCACGTTCTCAAAGAAAAAACGAAGAAACTTGAAAATATGTCCCGTTTTGTAGACGCAGTCATCAACGAGCGCATCGTCGTATTCAAGAGAAAAAAGAGTGAACTTGAAAGTGAAATTTCAAAATCTTATGATAAAATTGATGGATCGTATGATTATTTGTTGAATATTAAGACATACCAGTACACAAAAGAAGCGGTTCAGAGTCTTAATGATGATACAAACACAATCAAGAAGGAACTCGAAACACTGAATGCAACGAGTCATCTCACCATGTGGAAATCCGATTTAAAAATATATAAACAATAAGTAGTATGTGCGATAGGTCCGGGCCAAATACCGGCGCAGCACTCTGCCTATCTGCTATAGGCGAACAAGATACGTATCTGTTGGGTGCAGAATCACTCTTTAATTACGAACAGAAAAGACACTCGGATTTTAGAAAATTCCATAGAAGTTTTAATGTTAATAAACCTAGTTCTGCATCAAGCGGGTGGCCATTTGGTCAAACTGTGAAAGTTACATTTAATCCCAGAAACATGGGAGATCTATTGTCAAATATGTACATACGAGTAAAACTACCCGGTTTATCCAATGGGAATTATAATTATGCGGATAAAGTTGGTAAACACCTATTTAAAAGCATAACTATGCGTGTGGATGAAACTATTCTAGAAATATATAAAGATGATATAGGGTTTATTTATGATGAAATGTATTTAGATCATTCAGAACACGTGAGTAGAACTTACACAGATGGACGTTTCATAAATAGAAAAACCGTCTTATCACCAACATTCAATCTAATAAAAACGAGTGATACCTTCGTATACGTACCAATACCATTCTTCTTTTCTAGAAGTTACGAGTCGTCTGACTACGAAACAAACGTGCATAATAGACCGTATTTTCCTTTGTGTGCTATAAATAAACAAAAATTGGAATTCGATATAGAATTTAGACCACAAACATTTTTTACAGATGACCCAGTCACTCTATCGTTAGATAGTTTCGACGTAGTGACCGAAGAGATCACAGTCACACCGGAAGAAAGATTATTTTATACTTCCAGTAAATATGAAATGTTTACCGATGTATTCAAGACACATCCAAAAGTAGACACGGAACCCGGAAATGATAAGCTAAAAATTGAACTCACGCCACAAAATAGAGTCAAGACGCTTCACTTTTTCTTTAGAAATAAGATTTTTGAAGATGAAAATATAGCGAGTAACACCTATTCAAGTGATCAGTTATATGATTACTATCATAACCGATTTAATCTCACCCCATTTTATTCCTATAGACGAGCGTTCGATTCGCTTTCAGACGACGTGGCTATATCGGCTAAATTGGTGATAAATGGCGAAGATTTACCACTCATAAATACCGCAGATTCTCATTATTACAGATACTTGACTACTTTAAATCACAAATTTCACAGCACCCCGAGGAATATATACACATATAGCTTCTCTATGCATCCAAGAAACGTCGATCCATCTGGGAGTCTCGATTTTACAAACATAAAAAACAATCGAACCACCATAGATTTTAAATTAAATCCTTATCACGGAACAACTGAAACATTTACATGTCATATATATTATACATCTTATCAAACATTTACATTTGAAAATGGATATTTAACCACGCGCGAAGAACCAATATCATATTCACCTATCGTAGAAGAATATGGCACCGGGGAATTCGTAGCAGTACCCGAAGAGGGTGCGATTATGATCGCATCATTTCCCAAATAAATCACATTTATGCTCTTTTATATATTTTATGATTCCATTTTTTATACACCACTTGATGAAATTGAGCTGTGCAACAGTCGTATGAATTTCATCGTGTGTTCCGGGAATCTTGTATGATATCTTATCCGACCTGCAAAATGGGTCAAATAGTTTCTTGCTATATCCATCTAATGTCGATTTGTAAGCACAGTGAACACTGAAAATCTTACCGTCGTTTGTCTTATACATCAAATTTGTCTTTTTAGAATAGTTCGTGATAAACCATTCCAAATTTCTAAGTGAAATGCCACCAGATTTTGAAAGTATCTGTGCGAGCATCTCACCATTTTCAGATGCACCATAAAATGTGTCTATTGAATTTAATAGGATATCCGATTTCCTCATATTACATAATACATCTCAAATCTCTAAATTGGTTAGTATTCGAATTTTCACACGCGGGACATCCTGCTTTAAACATAGGAGGGAATGTGTGATTGTGTCTAACTACCGTGTTCATATTTACGGGTTCATGAAGTTTCGATGATCCGGCGTGTGAAAGGCAAAATCCTTCGTGACTCGCCTTTCTAGTGCACGGCTCTCCACCCTTTTTTATACCGAGACAATACCCCCTCGGGTTAGGTAAATCTCTGAGCAAAAGTTTAAGTGGTATGTTATGAATTTTACATATATTTTGTGCATATATCAACATTCTTTCGTGACACACCTTTTCTACCTCATCTTCGAATACACGCACGAGATTTTCAGAAATCTTCATCCCTTAATACATCATAGCTTTTAATTTTTAAATGGGAGATCATCGATGGGAGTCTCCATCTTCTTTTTTTGTCTTCTTTTTGGTTTGATCTTAGTAAGAAGTTCACCAAATATCTCTTCTTTTGGATCATCAAATAGCGGCTCGAGAAGATCACAGACTGGGTTGATGAACTTGTTCATAAAATAATATTCGTAATCGACCTGTAGTACATCACCGTGTTCACTCACATACTTTGGATCTTCCGATTTCTCAAAAGCCTTTGCCTTAGGATCGTCCGTCTTCACGAGAATGTAAGGTACGCGATCACCAGATTGTGGTTCGGATCCAGGTTGTCGCTCCCGCATTTTGCGTACAACTTGTACGTGAGCTTGATTAATATCCCTGATATTCGGGCTATTTATAGATACACTCTGCCCCTTCACCTTATAAGAATCAGAAAGACCCTGTGAAAGTGTGAGTTTTTCGTTTGGTACATCTCCTTCAATCAACTCTATGGCTCGTTGGAGTGCGAGCGCCTTTGGTGGTTCGATGTCACTACTTTCAAGTACTACATCTAGAAGTTCCTTGCACACTTCTCGTACGTGTGCGGTATTGTCGCGTCTCACGAGTTGAAGACCTTTTACATCTATGTAATCCATGTTCATCTTACCATCCTTACCCTGCGTCCATAACTTTGCGGCGTATCGTTTCTTACTGTATAGGAAATATGGCCAATATACCTTTTCAAGTTCTAAGTTGTTTGGTTTTTTAAAAAGTGCTGAACATTCTTCGGCGGCTTTTTCACCTATCTTCCAACTGTATTCCACAGCTTCTATGCCTTTGCGGTCACCTACGTCAAATTCAACCATGACACTATCGGTGTCCCCATACCTCACTTTAGCACCAGGAAAGTTCTTTTCCACATACTCCTTTGTTTCGTCGATCATACTACGACCCTTCGTCGTTACGGTGGATGCAATATTTACACACGGAAGCATACCTTTAGAAGCTCCCGTGAATCCATATACAGAGTTCATACTGATCTTGTATGCCAATTGCTTACCATTGTACATCGCTTTCAATGCACCCGTCGATGAAGCCATATCTTTCTTCGCTTGTTTTCTGAATTGTTTCAACTCAACGAGGATACTCGGTAGAAGCGTCGGAACTCCTTGTGCAAACTTACAGAGTCGCTTTGTCGGTGGTTGCCCCTCAACTTTATTCGGTACAGGAATTTCGAACGTTTCGTATTCCACACCCGGTACGTTTTCGTATTTAGGATCCATGACAAGACTCGAATAACAGAGATTGTGTGCCATCATGATCGAAGGATACAAACCTTCAAAATCTAGAGCTGTGATCGGCTTGTAATACGCACCTTTTTGTGCTTCAAGGACCGTTGCCCCTTCGTAGCCTTGGTCGCCGAGTTGTCCATATTGAATGGTGGGTACCATGAATCCCATTTCCCGTGCCTTTTTCGTGAGTTGACTGAATACTTTGATCTGTTGACCCCGCTCGACGAGATAACACAATGGAACCCATGTCGCTTTTGCCATTTCTAGAAGATTAATTAGAATGCATAGCTTAGACAGCAGGCGATGCGGAAGTAAAGTGTCCTTGATACAATACTCCGCGACTTCCCGTAATTTTACTGGATCACCCTCTTTGTATCTAGCAAACATCTCCTTTGCGGGCATATCAATTTTATTGTCTCCGAGATACAATTTTGATACGTTATCCAATTTATAAGAGTCGAGTTTGTACCCTTTCTTGACTTCATGGAACAAATCGAAAATGAAACGACCGGGCATACTCACGAGTTTCAATGCATTGTCACCCAGTGCACTCGAAGAAAGCTTCTTCATTGTGAGTTCACAGTTATACCCCTTCATTTTGCTTAATTGAAAAAATGTGGGGTCACACCGAGTCACGATCGCTCTTTTCATCAGATATTCAAGATCAAACCCAAAAATATTCCACCCGGTTATGATATCAACATCATTGTTATGTAAATAGTCCTTAAAAGCCATTAACATTTCGCGCTCAGTATCGTACGATCTGATATTTGAACCCTCGAGATCTGAATCTGTTTTCTTGTAACATAAACAAGTCTTGTCGTATGGTTCATCACTTCCAAATTTACACAATGAGATTGCAATCTGAAAACACGCATCACCGTCTACATCCGCATCGGGGAATTTACCGGTAGAACTATTACATTCGATATCGACAGATGCAACAACGAATGGCGCCGTCTTCGGATTATCCACGGGTTTTAGATTTCGCCAATTTTTGCATTCCAAATCTATGTCCACGTGTGCGTTGTAAGCTACTTCACAGTTATCACCACTATCCAGCCACCCAGTCGATTGAATACCAGTCCTATGCATGAGGCGAAGAACTGGATCCAAGTTGGATTCATATATTTTCATCTTCACGTGTTCATCTTCCAGTGGTCTTCGAAGTCGTCCGGCTACCATTCGTCTCGACGCCAAATTCCTAAAAAATAATTGGAGATATGGAAATTGTTCGTTGTTTTGAAATCCCCACACATCTTTTCGATTGATAGTATTGTAACTGACGAGGCAGCCAGGACAGGCCTTGTCTATTTTGTTATATAGATTCTGAACCCGTTGCTGCGTGACGTTCCTCGGGAGCTTTACGAAAAAATAAGGTGTGAACGCGGTCGTTACGCACACAGATTTACCCACCTCATCTTTACCAAATATACTGACCAAGTGTTCCTCCTCGGTATCCCTTGTCTCCCAGGTGAGTGCTTGGAAGATGACCATACCTCGTTATGTACCTAAAATTTTAATATCGTTTAATAATAATTATGTCAGCTGCACTTGTCGATCTTGTATCAGTCGGAGCTCAGGATGCCTACATCACGGGCGAACCACAGGTGAGCTTCTGGCGCCAGAACTACAAGCGTCACACCAACTTTGCCATTAAACCAGAACGCATGGATTACATCGGTACCTTCACCGGTGGGGGTGAAGTTGTCATCCCAATCCGATCAAAGGGTGATCTTCTGAGCTATATGTGGATAGAACAACCAAATATATCGAATGTCGGTATCAACACGGATGGATTCCATTCCACCGATGATACGTCCGTCACCGAATTTAGCCTCCACGTCGGCGGACAAGAAGTGTGCCGCATGGATTCCCTTTACATACAAGGTGTCCACAACGTTTTGTTCAAGGACAGTCAAGCGAAAGCTTCTTGTGCCATCACCACGGCCGAAGTTTCCGATAACGCGAAGGGTATCAGTGGTACCGCCGGTGATTATTATATGATTCCATTCTTTTTCAGTGAAGACTGGACCAAATCTCTCCCATTGGTCGCGTTGCAATATCACGAAGTGGAGTTGCGAATCAAGTGTCGATCTGGATTCGGTTCGTTTGGCGCCTCCCCTAAGGTGTACGGTATGTACACGTATCTCGACACAGCCGAAAGAGAATATTTTACCGAACAAGAACACGAGATACTCATAACGCAAACGCAGTACCAACCAGCCTCTAAGACCGATACCTCGATCGATCTCACCTATTTCAACCACCCAGTGAAATCGCTTCACTTGACGACATCTAACGTGTCGGGCACTGGATGGAACAGTGATTACAGCTTCGATTCGTCGTCTCTTTACATCAATGGCCTTTCGTTGTTTGAAAATACATCGAACGCATTCCATCACAACGTCGTTCACGAAATGCACACTACCGTTCTCGCGCCATCCTCTCTCGACGCACTTCCATTGTTCTCGTGGCCATTCTGTCTCACCATGAACAAATCCCAACCAAGTGGTACACTTAACTTCTCTCGAATCGACAATGCGAAATTGACCATTCAAAATCCAAAGTCCGATGCCAGAGATGGCTTGTATAGAGTGTACGCCGTGAATTATAACATTTTGCGCGTCAAGGATGGTATGGCTGGAATCGCGTTTTCCAACTAATTTCCAGAAGAACCAAATCCACGAGACCCACGCTGTGTCTCTACTAATTCATTGACTTCTTCAATAATAGGTGTTTCACACCTCTCTAGGATCATTTGTGCGATCCTATTTCCCTTCTTAATGACGAATGGTTCACTTCCGTGATTAAATAGGATAACTTTCAATTCACCCGTAAAATCGGGGTCAATGATACCAGCGCCAGTCTGTATACCGTGTTTAAGTGTGAGTCCAGATCTTGGTGCGATTCGGCCGTATACACCCGGTGGTAGTGACGCACACACACCGGTGCTTATAAATGCTCGTTCAAGTGGTGGTACTATGATTTCTTCCATGCTATATAAGTCATAACCTACCGATCCAGGTGATGTTCTCGTTGGTATGATAGCATCTGGATATAGCTTCTTAATTCGAAGACTCATGAATCACATTCGGGTTAAATCTTTATGCATGTATATATAAATGTTACCTGTCATAGTAGCAATTGCAACTGCAGCCTTTGTGTATACGATCACAGGTGAAAATCTCGTATCATCAGGGGAAGCCAAAAAGATGATAAGAAATGGTAAGATTAAGAAGGTTATCGATGTGCGGACATCGATGGAGTATAGACTTGGACATTACAAGGGTGCGATTCATTTACCGGTAGGTAAAATGAATAAACAAACGACGTCAAAACTCCCCAAGCGGGGGTTGTTGGTCTACTGCAACACCGGGCAAAGGGCCAGAATTGCAGCGGAGAGATTGATTCAATTGGGGTTTAAGGATGTGTATTACATCGCGGGACACTATTCGAGTCTCAACTGAGACCTTCGATGACCTCCTTCGTCTTTTCATACATTCGCTTCGCGTAGAACTTCTCATCCTTGAGTTGTTCCCATATCGTCAATCGATACTCCAAGAATTCTAAGAATCGCTCGGGGTCTCGTTTGGACTTGTAACGAATCTTTTCACCTTTCATCGCACCGTTCATGGCGGCAATCTTGGCTTCAAACATGCGTTTTTGCATGGCATCCGGAGTCTCACGAGACGTGATCTCTTCTTTTTTGAGAGACATTTGTATTACAAGGGTTTCTTATCTTTATTACTAATAAGGTACGAATGTTTGTAACATTAACTGTAATTATAATTTTAATTCTGGTACCACTTGTGGTTGTCGTGTGTACCAGACTATCTGAGCCTCACCCCGAGGACTTTACGTAATTTTTGAAGAACTGTATTGTCGGGTATGGCCTTACCCGATTCATACGAATTAATGATATTCGCCGGAACTCCCACCGCCACCGCTAAATCTTTTTGTGTTTTGAAACCTTTAGCGATGCGCGCTTGTTGAATCGTCTTCGACATAGAGAGACTCACCTTTTCGTGTGTACCTATTTCAGTTTGATCCAGTTTCTGTGCCTTCGTTACTTCACGATGGGGACTCGGAACATTCTGTTTCACGCCACGAATCACGACGGGTTTCCAGTCTTGGTGCTGCATTTACTTAGTCACGAATTAAATCTTTAATGATATGATATGTATATATAGCATTATATACAAGGGATGTCGCAAATACATATGGGATTTTTTCAAAAAATCCGTACACTATTAAACCTGTAGTATAAAAGATGTGTATAGTAATTAAATTAATTATATATTCGCACCGTATAAAATACATAACAAATAATGTAAACACGAGGTTGCATATCATGAGCCAATCACCTAAGATATTCTTACCACCAAATATAACTAAACCCAAGAACTGCAAAGCGCACAATGATTGTATCGAATATCGGTCGCCGTGAGTTAACGATCTGTCTCGCAATCTAGGTGTGAGTTGTAGTATTGTTTCATCTTCCACGTATTGTGACGCGAGACATATACTCTTATCCGGTCTAATTACCAACCGCCATATGTTACCCATGTTTTACTTAATAATGAACACACACCCAGTGTTATGTAATATGATCCAACTATCTGTATCAGATGTAATAAAGGTGTGAATAGATTACCGAAAGATACATTCATCTTAACGATATCACGTGTTATTATTTTAATAACCTTTTTAGACGTTCACCCTCCTTGTTTGGTAGAATTGTGAGTTGATCGACGGGTCCTTCGAGGTACACTTGTCCGTGATTCTTTATCTTTTCATGTTTAAAAACTTGATCTACTCTCACCACATTCACGCGCGCCACGCGTGTTTTTGCAGACTTACTGTAATATACCGCGAGTGTGGCGGCGTCCCGTTTTGTTTCACGGGGTAATACATTGTCTTCACAGCAAATGACCACGTGTGAACCCGCTCCACCATCCACGTGCATCCACCACTCGTTTGGAAAACTCGATTGTGTGAGAATGTCGTTTTCTTTTGCATCTTCACCCACCTTTATGGTTATACCATCAACAGATGTGTACGTTCGCATAATATATTTAGAAGTGTTACTTTTATGTATGTCATGGCGAGAACTACTACGACTACGAGGGAACAAACGTGGAATAAAAGGGACAATTACGCGTTAAAAATGTTCACTTGGCATCTATATAAGAAATTACATCATCTTGAGTTCTTGGCTGCGTATGCTTACATGCGTATCGTAGAGACGAGGTTTGTAGTTAAGAAATTGAAAACGAGCGATCTGAAGTTTGTTCAATCTTAATGAAATTGATATTTTTTAGTTTATCAATCATCTTGTTCACGTGTTCATGCGTAATAAGAATGCATTGTTCAGATATAATGCGACCCTTATGTTCAACTAACAAAGGTCCACCCGTACCGATTGTTGTTTTCAGAATATCAAACATGATCAATGATATTATGAATACTTTAAATCACTTAGGTAATAAAAATATTTATTTAATGTAGGTATGAATAACAATAATAACAGGGTGGTCATAGAAACACCCACGACCCCTCCAATGACTTCACCAAATGGACGTGTGATGGTTGACGAAAATCTTGCAAATACGGGAAGGCGAGCTAGTGAACGATACGATAGTCGAGGGGTTCCCACCAGACAAAATCTGGAAAATCTTAGAGCTATGAGAAGAGCTCTCATGTCGTTTAATAATGCGGGGTTAATCGGTCGTCGCCTCAATTTTAATAACATGAAACGGATGAATACGTCTGAATACATGAAAAATAAAAATCGCATGAAAAGGAATTCAAATGAAAACAAAAACACAAACATAATTACATGGAAAGATAATACTGTGAAAAATTTACCCGTAGATCCAATCACGACGAATGAATTCAATGATGGAGACAAAGCGGTAAAAATAAATAAACTTTATCTTTCACCAACATCTTTTAGGAAGATGGCGCGCATGTCCATGACGAGTGCTATAAATGTAAATGGAAATATGATTCTATTTACAAATCCTTTGACACGTGAAAAAGTTAAAAAGGGAGATCTTAAGTTTGTTGTGTTAAAAAAGCGCTAAACTAAAAATCAAATTAATGTATATGCACGTCGTTCTCAAACCGAGTCCTTTGGTCACGCATAAATATAGAGTACTATTACCAAATAAAAGGACATTTGATTTTGGTTCATTAGAGTCCCCAGATTACACGGACCATGGAAACCCGAGACTCATGCGAGCACACCTTCTTCGAAAAGGAGCCCAGATACCAAGAGACTTGCGAGTCGAAACAGACTTATATGAAATACACAGAGGAATGCTTTACGCCGATACCAGCACAGAAGAAAACTGGGAAGACCCCTTTCGTGTGGGGTACTGGGAGAGGTGGATTCTTTGGAGTTATCCAAATGTAAACCAGGCGCAATTGTGGATGACCATGCGCAAGGGTATACTCTTCATGCCGACCGAAGAAATGATGTGGTTTTGTGACGATCGTAAAAAATATTAGATACCGGTAGATCCAAATCCACCCGAGCCACGCTCGGTCTCGTTAATTTCACCGATTTCTCGAACGTAGGGCGTTTCACATCGCTCCAAAATCAACTGTGCAATTCTGTCACCCCTTTTAATTTCAAAATCAGTATCACTGTGATTAAAAAGAGCGACCTTGATTTCACCCGTGTAATCCGGATCAATGACTCCTGCGCCGACATTGATACCGTGCTTCACCGTAAGCCCTGATCTCGGAGCCACGCGCCCGTATACATTTACCGGCAAAACAACTGCGACTCCAGTACCGACAAGACCGCGGTTCTTAGATAAGATACAACAATCTTCGACGCTATATAAATCGTATCCAACAGAGCCAGAAGAACCGCGAGTTGGAATAATCGCATGTTGCACGAGTCTCTTCACTTGAAGTTCCGACATTTTTTAATAGGGGCTCGAAGTCTTTATCTCAATTAAGGATTACATGTCTAAATTAGTAAAATGTGGTCCATCCACAACGCAGTCGTCCGTGCGTCGACCGAACCTAAAAATGATTACGATAAACTTAAGAAGCGCATCAATCGTATGACCGTCGCATACGGTGGTGCACTCACGTCTATGTATTTCATCACACAAGGTGCGGAACAAGGTGTATCTTCCACGGTCGGTGTTGCCACGTCATTGGCATACATCGCACTTCTCGAGAGACACGTGGATAACATCGAAAAGTCATCGTTTCAAAAACAGTTACTGGCTCCATTAGGAACCGCTGTGTTTGAATCCATGTGGAATAGTGCCCCATTTGCGTTCGATTTCGATTACGGTGCGACGTTTGTGGGGTTTCTCGCGTATAAGGTGGCACTCTTGAGTGTCGTGTACGATGAAGTTCGGAAGATGCTGGTGTCAGTTGATGAAGAAGGAGATTAAATTAAAATGATAATAAACTATTTTATTGTTTAGAGTGTCTCACCCCGAAAGCTTCTTAATTTGACCGGTCACGATGTATTCATCAATCTTGTTCGCGATACCTTTACCGATACCAGGTACCTTGCGAGGTCCTTTTGAAATTTCGGTACCGTTCGTGACTTCGAATTGGAGTTTGCGAATAGCGTCGGCGGCCTTCTCGTAAGCCTCACTTTTGTGGGTATCTTTCTCCACGCGTGCGAGTAAATCCAATTGTTCCGCGATATTTTCGTTCGTAGCGAATGTCTTGACACTCTTAATTTCCCCAGTTTCAAGAAATTCATTTATTTTTCGAATCACACTCTTTCCAATACCATATATGTGTGAAATTTGCTCGCCACTGGTTAATTTGAAATCAAGATGGTAGATGATATTGGCCGCCCTTTCATACACGGATTTCTTGAACTCATTTTCTTCCTCTTGAGCGAGATGATCAAACGCATTCGTGAGCGGCAAATTGTAGCAGACAAAGTAATCATCCGATTCCGATTCCGATTCCGATTCCGTTTCCGTTTCATATTCAGAGTCGGATGCGACGGACTCGTTGTCACTCACTTCAGCGTAGTGAAGCATTGTTTCGTACTCGAGAATAGCCTTTTCTTCTTCGCATTTGCGGAGACGCTCTTTGAGTTCGGCGTTCTCCTTTTCAAGGTTGGCGATGTAGGTAGCAATAGATTGAGAGTTCATGTTTGATTTTGAGT
>Ga0222716_10000661_pt1 | contig 29683 bp, 43 predicted proteins | sample C33_13DmetaG_FD_165044 | JGI IMG/M metagenome (GOLD analysis project Ga0222716, IMG submission 165044) | Estuarine water microbial communities from San Francisco Bay, California, United States - C33_13D | ecosystem: Environmental > Aquatic > Marine > Unclassified | place: USA: California... | reverse complement strand
GCCACGTTTTTATGGTGTCAAATTTGAATCAGAACTTAGAGAAATAGAGTAAAATGGCTAAAGGAAGGAGGCCCGCACCGCAGGCACTAAAGCAAAAAAGAGGCACAGCCCGAAAGGACCGAGCCCCAAAAAAGCCCGTAACTACTACGGTAAGCAAGCCTATAAATAAAGCGCCCAGCTTTTTAAAAGCAAAGGGTAAACTAATGTATGAGCGAAGCGTAGGCCACTTACATAGTATGGGCCTGCTTAGTCAAATAGACGATACAGCCCTAGAGCTTTTAGCTATGGCGTACCAGGAATGGTACAGCGCAGAGCTCAAGCTACAAAAAGAAGGCCGCATATATGAAACCTTTGCGAGCAACGGAGCTAAAGTATTAAAGCCGCACCCGGCCGCAGCTCAAAGCTCGGACGCTTGGCGGCGTATTAGAATGATGCTAATAGAATTTGGTTTAACGCCTGCTAGTAGATCCAAGCTAGAGAGGCCGGAGGGCAGAACTTTAGATATAGACGATATTATAGAAATGTAGCCGAATGTACGATAAACACAAAGCAGAGAGAGTAATAAAGTTTATAGAGCGCATTACTACGCATACGAAAGGAGAGCTAGCGAAGCAGCCCTTTATGTTAGAGCCTTTCCAAAAGCAAGTAATAAGCGACATATTCGGCAACGTGAATGAGGACGGCTTGCGCATAACGCGCGAAGCCTTCCTCTTTTGGCCTCGTAAGAATGGTAAAACGAATTTCTTAGCAGCTTTAGGCCTTTACTTATTGGTAGCAGATAACGAGCCCGGAGCGGAAATAATAGTATGTGCTGCGGACCGGGGGCAGGCTGGAATGATTCACGAAATACAAAAGCAAATGGTTTTACAAAGCCCTTTGCTAATGGAGAAAGTAAAGGTATACCGTAACAGTATAGTAGGTAAAGACGGAAGCTTTATACAAGCGCGAAGCGCTGACGCAGATACTGCCCACGGTTATAATGCTCACGCGGTTTTATTTGACGAGCTGCACAGCCAACCGAATAGGGACCTTTACGACGTAATGAAAACGGCTAGCGGAGCTAGGAGGCAACCGCTTTTTTTTAGCATATCTACCGCAGGAACGAATAAAGAAAGCATTTGCTACGAGGTATACGACTACGCTAAAAAGGTTAGAGACGGAGTTATAGAAGACGAGACCTTTTACCCGCATATCTTCGAAGCTGACGAAGAAGCAGACATACATAACCCTAAGACCTGGAAGAAAGCTAACCCCGGATTTGGTGTAACTATTAAAGCGGACTATATAGAAGCGCAAGCTAAGAAAGCTAAAGCTTTGGTAACGTATGAAAATACTTTTAGAAGGCTGCACTTGAACCAATGGACCACTAGTGAAGTGCGCTGGATAAGCGACGAAGATTACTTAAGCTGTAGTAAGGATTATAAAGACTACGAGCTAGAGGGCAGAGACTGCTACGCTGCTTTGGATCTTGCGAGTACAGAAGATTTAACGGCGCTAGTTTTAATCTTCCCGCCGGTAGAGGAAGACGAGCCTTTTAAGACTATGGTCTATAGTTGGGTAAGTGAGGCGGCAGTAGATAGAAGGAAAGGTAAGAGCGGAGCGGACTATAATAATTTTATAGCTAGGGAGGAGCTGACAGTAACACCGGGTAACGTAACGGACTACCGCTATATAGAGGACACTATTTACGAGGTGGCTAGCTTGTATAATATCAAGGCTATAGCTTTCGATAGATGGAATTCTAGCAGCCTTATAGCCGCGTTAGCGGAGGAAGGGCTGCCGGTGGAGCCTTACGGCCAGGGCTTCGCAAGTATGAGCCCAGCTATTAAGCAGTTAGAAATATGGATAAGGAGCGGGCAGATAGCGCATAACGGTAATAGGTTACTGCGCTGGTGTGTTAGTAATGTGCAGGCTAAAAGTGATCCGGCAGGTAATTTAAAGTTTGACAAAGCTAAGAGTACGGATAAAATAGACGTTGCGCAGGCTTGGGCTATGGCTGTAGGTATATGGCTAATAAAGCATAGAAGCGAGGACGAGGACGGCAGTATATACGACGAGCGGGACCTAATTATATTATAATGAAGGTAGAGGAAGCAAAAAAGCTAACTTTTTTTTTAATGGATAAAAAAATAGTAGCCTTTCCGCAGGTCAGTAATGGCGGGGCTTGCGTTAATATATTGGTAGAGGGAGAATGTTATACACTAAAAAAAAATGAAAATTTTTACGGGAAAGTTTGCATAGAAAGAAAATAGCCGTATCTTTACATCAGTAATAACAACAAAAACAAACAATATGACTACTTTCACTACAACAAGAGAAGATTTCCAAAAAAAGTACAGCCTACCATTCATTAGCGACGCAGACAATGCAGACGTTTTAACAATGGCTTTAAACCATATCCACAGCGGCAAAACAAATCAAGCGGTTGAAATGCTACAAGATTTAAAAGATATTATAAGAAACGAAGAAAGATAAGCAGAAGATAAACGACCACGCCCCCCGCTGAAATAAACGGGGGGATTTGGTGGTATAAAACAAAGAGCAAATGAAAAAGGAAAAAAACACTATGCCACAATGGTTACAAGACGAGTTAAATAATATCGAATTAAAAAACACCGTAGAAGAAAGAGAATTTTTAGCTTGGATGATTTCAGATATAGACTATAAGTAATGCAAGACTGGCAAAAGCAGATACTATATAAAGAGGGCTTTATGAAACTAAAGAGAGTAATACAATACGCCGGCGCTGAGATCTTAGAGACTCAGCCCGGCTCTTTTACCGCCTTACCGAATACCCCAAGCTTCTACGGAAGCCGCAAGTTTAACAGCTTAGAAAAAGCTAAATTTTATTTAAAGCAATGGAAAAGAAAGTAATAACCCAGGACCAAAGAGACGCGAGGACGCTCTTAATAATAGTAGCTAGCGGGCTGCTATTCTTCCCAGCTATGAACCTACTATTTAAAGCTATGAGCTTTATACAGTACATTCTTTTAGGTTATGCCTACTAAGATAGGTTACTACTGCGAAGCTTGCGCTATTTATACGGAAGCTGGAGAAGATCCGCAGGCCTGCGCTGCCTGCATAGAAAAGGAATACGATAACGCTATATTATTTATATGAGAATCATTTTAGTAGAGTCTAAGAGCTCTAGAAAGGTAGAAGGCTTTAGAACACTTACCAAAGCTTGTAAGGCCTTAGAATTAAACTACAGTACTTTAACGAAGGTTATAAACTCTAAGTGCAACTACTACGAGAATGACCGGTTTAAAATTACTAGGCTACCTATACAATAAAAAACGCAACCAAACAAGAAGTAAAGACTTTTTTTTGTATATTTGCATAAAGTATACATTTCTAAGCTTTGGCAGAAAATAAAAACCCAGGCCTTTTAGGCCGCTTATTTAGAAGCTCCCCGGAAAACCCCAGCACTAGTTTAGCTAATCCTGCTGCGTGGCTTACGGGGCTTCTTGGTACTAGCAAAACGGGAGTACAAGTAAGCGAAGACAACGCGCTAACCTTTAGCGCTGTTTACGCAGCCGTAAGGATCATAAGCGAAACGATAGCTAGCATACCTTTAAACGTATATATAGCGGACGGTGAAACCCGCGTAAAAGCGGTAGGCCATCCAATACAAAAGCTATTAGCAGAACAGCCTAATAGCGTCAGCTCTACCTTTACTTTTCGTGAGGCTATGGCGGCTAACTTGGTACTGCACGGTAACAGCTACGCAAAGATAGAAATGAACGGAGCCGGCAGGCCCGTATCTTTAACGCCTCTTAATCCTTTATTAGTAGAGGTTAAAATAGTAGACGGTGAAAAGGTCTACGTTTTCGACCAAAAGCACACGTACCTAGATTACGAAGTATTACACTTTGTAGGGTTAAGCTTTAACGGCCTAACGGGTAAGAGCCCTATAACGGTAGCACGCGAAGCCGTAGCTATTGGGCTTGCGGCCCAAGAGTACGGCGCGCGCTTCTACTCTAATGGCGCAAATACCGGCGGGGTTATTACTGCTCCCGGTAGATTGGATAACGAAATAATAAAAAGACTTAAATCAAGTTGGAACCGAGCGCAAGCCGGTAATAGTAACGCGCACTCTACGGCCATACTTGAGGAAGGTATGAAGTACGAGAAAATCGGACTAGATCCGGAGGCGGCCCAGTTCTTACAATCTCGTAAATTCCAAGTAAACGAAATAGCTAGAATCTTTAGAATACCTCCGAGCTACTTAGCGGACCTTGAAAATTCAAGTACTAGAGCTAACGTAGAGCAGCAAAGTATAGTATTTGTTAGGGACTGTCTACAGCCTTACGTTAGACGTATGGAGGTAGAGCTAAACCGTAAGCTATTTAGAGAGGACGAGAGTAACTACTACGCTTACTTTACCCTAGAGGGGTTAATGCGAGGGGACCAAAAGGCAAGGTATGAAGCTTACGCTACTGCCCGCCAATGGGGCTGGCTATCGGTCAATGATATTAGGGACCTAGAGAACCTAAACCCGGTAGAGGGTGGAGACATTTACCTACAGCCTTTAAATATGGTCCAAAGCGGAAAGGACAATACTAACGTAGACGCCGACTAAATGCCCTGGACTGACTACCCACAAGCCGCAACCGATAACGCTAAGAGAGCTCTAAAGATCCGAGAGGACGAAGGGACCGACTGCGGTACGCCGGTAGGCTGGGAAAGCGCCCGTATCATAGCTAATAAAGAGGCAATAACTAAGCAGCGCTTACCTCGTATTTATAGCTTTTTATCTAGAGCTAAAGTTTACGACCAAGGCAATTTTAAAGACGAGGACGGTAAGCAAATATGCGGCTCTATAATGTACGCAGCTTGGGGCGGTGATGAGATGCACCGCTGGGCAGAAAGAACCTTAAACAATATGAAAGAAGAAAAAAGCGAGCGCCATATAAAGAAGGTAGAAGAAACAGCTACCGAGATAATTATAACTTACGGCAAATCGGAAGACGTAGAGGAAGTAACCAAAGAAGACGAAAACCGAGCGGAACCCGATGAGGTAAACGTAGGGGACTTCGTAAGCTGGAATAGCTCCGGAGGACGTAGCCAAGGGGTTATAGTAGAAGTAGAGCGTAACGGACAAATAGAAAGCGACAGCGGCTTTAAAGTAAATGGTAATGAGGAAGATCCGGCAGCGCTTATAAGTATTTACGAATACGATAGCGAAGAGCAGGCTTTTACTGAGCGTAAACCGCCTCTAAAAGTAGCGCACTTATTCAGCACGTTAACGAAAGTAGACGGCGCAGAGGTACGCAGTAAAGAGAACCTAGTAGAGCAAAGAAGCTACGAGAGCGAAACGCGAGCTGTAGAGGGCAGAACGGTAGAAGGTTACGCTAGTGTTTTTAATTCAATGAGCGAGGACTTAGGAGGCTTTAGGGAGATCATACTACCAGGAGCTTTTAAGAACGCTCTTAACGACGATATACGAGCGCTCTATAATCACGATAGTAACTACCTGCTAGCTAGAACTGCTAGCGGTACGTTAGAAGTTAACGAGGACGATAAAGGCCTTTACTATCGGTTTGAGATGCCTAACACTAGCTACGGTAACGACTTACTAGAGCTGTATAAAAGAGGAGATTTAACGCAGTCAAGTTTTGGCTTTACTGTAGATAAAGATAGCTGGCGCTTAGAGGAAGGCCAGCACGTAAGATATATAGAGAGCGTAAGCTCTTTATTTGACGTTTCTGCCGTAGTTTACCCGGCTTACGCGTCAGCCTCAAGCGGACTACGCAGCGCCGAGCCTAACGGCGAAGGCGAAGCGAAGGAAGCGAGAGAGAAAAATGAGGAGAAAGTAGATTATAGTATTTACGAAAATTTAATTAAACTAGCAAAAGATGAATGCTAAACAAATGCGCGAAAAGCGCAGCGCTCTAAACGAGCAAATGAACGGTTTACTTTCTGCGGCTAAAGCAGAAGGACGTAACCTAACAACTGAGGAAAACGTACAATTTGATGCAATGTACGCAGAGCAAGACGAATTACGCAACGGCGTAAAACGAATTGAGCAAGCTGAAGAGCTTAAAAAAGAATTAGCGTCTAAAGCTGACGAGGTACGCGAAAGCGCAGCACCTGCTAAAGTAGAAGCTCGCGACGCTTTTAACGCTTACTTACGTAAGGGTGTTAACGGCTTAAACGCAGCAGAGTCTCGCGCTATTCAAGAGTTACGTGATGGTGGCGGTACTGATACGCAGATTACTAGTAACGACGGTTTAGGCGGTTTCTTAGTACCGGAAAACTGGAGCGACTTTATAAGCGCTACCGAGTTATTTAAATCGGACATTGAGCAAGTAGCTACAGTTATTCGCACGGCAAACGGCCAAGCGTTTAACTTACCTGCTAACGACGACGTGGATCAAGTAGCCGCTATCTTAGGAGAGGGTACTGCTGCAACTGTTAGCGATATGGACTTTACAAATGTTAAGTTTGATCCTTATACTTACGGTTCGGGCTTGGTAAAAGTATCAAACCAGTTAATGAGCGATAACGCTTTTGATTTGGCTAGCTTCGTAGGTGGCCAATTGGCTAACCGCTTAAAGAGAGGTATTAACGCAGGTTTAACTAGTGGTAACGGTACTACTGCGCCTCAAGGTGTAGTAACTGGCTCAAGCTTGGGTAAGACTGCTGCTTCTGCTACTGCTGTTACAGTTAGCGAAGCTATGGACCTTTTCTATAGTGTAGATGCTTCTTACCGTAACGCTCCTAACGCGGGCTGGATGATGAATAGCAACACAGCTAAAGCTATTAGAATACTCGGTTTTGGGGAAACAAATGATTTTCCCGCCTATGTGCCGGGAATGAGCGTAGGAGAGCCGGATATGTTATTTGGTAAGCCAGTCTACATTAACGAAGATATGGCAGACATAGCTACCGGGGTTAAGTCTATCTTATTCGGTGATCTTTCACAGTACTACATCCACGAAGCGGGCGGCGTACAAATTTTAAGACTTTCTGAAAGGTTCGCTGATTCCCTCGCGACGGGCTTCATCGGCTACAGACGTATCGACGCTAACGTACTACAGTCAAGCGCTATAAAGCACTTGATCCAAGCTTAATAAGTTTGTATGAAGGTTATTTTTAACCAAGCTATAGCAGGGGCAGACTTCTACTACCGTAAAGGACAAGTAGAAGTACTGCCTACTGCAGTAGCTCAAGATTATTTAAACGCTGGCTTTTGCTCGGTAGTAGAGGAGAAGAAAGCGGCTAAAGCTGAGAGAGCAGTAAGCAAAAAGACCACAAAAAGAACAACCCGCAAAGCTAAGTAATGAGCTACAGTATAGTAACCCCAGCAACTTTAAAAGCTTTAACCGTACAAGAGGTTAAGGATTATTTACGCGTAGACTCTAGCGACGAGGACACCTTGCTAGGGGTACTTATTGAAGCTTCGACACAAATAGCGGAGCACTATTTAGGGCGGTTCTTATTGACTACGGTAATAGATGAATTTTACGATTTCTTCCCGGTGTATAAAACGGGAGTAGATCCGTTCCAAGGGGACAAAAATATAATCTATTTAAGTAGAGGACCAGTACAAAACGTAGCTAGCGTTAAGTATGTAGACGGCAGCGGAGCAGAGCAGACCGTAACAGCTAGCGACTACAATACCGACCTAGTAAGCGAGCCGGGGCGTATAATGCCGGACCAAGGCTGGCAAGCTACAAAGGACACGGTAAACGCTGTTATTATTCGTTATACCTGCGGCTATACTCAAGCTTCGGACGTACCGGCTAATATAAAAATGGCTATGCTTTTGATTATAGGGGAAATGTATGAGAAGCGAGTAGACAGCGTACACCGCTTACCTACAGCTAGCGAGTACTTGCTAAACCCGTTTAGAGTTTTCCGCTTTGATTGATCCGGGTAAGTTAGATAGAAGGATAATGCTACGTAATGCTAGCGTAAGTACGGACAGCTTCGGCGAGGCCGTACGCACGTATAGCGACCTGGGTAACGTATGGGCTAAAATAGACTACCGCACAGTAAAGGAAGGCGAAGAGACTTCTAGACTTACTAGCGTTAATAAGGTACGCTTTACGATTAGATACCGCAGCGACGTAGACGCTACCACTAAAATAACTTGGGACGGAAACACTTACGAAATAGAAGGCGTAAGCTTAGAAGGTAGAGAGCGTTACTTAATCTTAGACACTACGTTAAGGGACTAATGAAGGACGGAATTTACTTTGAGGTAGAAGGTTTAGAAAAGGCCTTAATGAAGCTAGAACGGTTAGCAGAAATAGACCGTAAGAAAGCTAGACAATTTAAGGCCGGTATAAGAAAGGCAGCTAAGCCAATGGTAACAGCTGTAAGTACTTCTATAAAAAGTAGTAAAAATAAAAAGGCCTTTAGTAAAACTATACAAACGAAAAGAGCTAAAGATCCTGCAAAGCGTAAGTATAAAGAAGTAACTTATAAAAGCGGTAACTTAAAAAAATCTATAGGGTTTTTTCCTTCTAGAAAAAAGGGAGCTCTTTTAGGTTATGTAGGAGCTAGAACTGGCAAAAGAGCGGGTAAGACTTTCGACGGGTATTACGCAGCTATAGTAAACTACGGGCTAGGAAGGGGTAAAGCGAAAGCTAAACCGGACAAAAAAGAAAACATAAACTACGCAGAGAAAGGCTTTAAGAAAGCCGCAGCACAAACACAAGCACAGCTATTAAGAGAGGTGCAAAAAATACTAAAGCAGAGCATATACCAGCTCAGTAGATAATGAACGAAGGCAAAGCTATATATACTATTCTAACCGAGGACGCGGGAGTATCTGCGGTAGTAGGTAACAAAGTTTACCCACAGATAGCAGCGCAGGGCGCGGCTTTTCCTTTTGTTGTATATGTACTACAAGATAACAGCCCCAGCGATACTAAAAGCGGGGTAAGTACTTTAGACGAAATACGCTACGACATAGTAGCGGCAGCGGAAACGTACGCCTCACTTTCGAGCCTTACGGAGAGAATACGACTAGCTTTAGACCGTTATACGGGAACCGTTAACGGCATAGTAATAGATAGCATACAGTTTATAGATTTGGACGTAGATAACGATCCAGCTACAGAGACTTATGTAAGCAGCTCGGAATACATTTTAAGAATTAAGCGATGAAAATAACACTAACAAAAAAAGTAACCTCTCCTAGTGGTAAGAAGCTAGCTAAAGGTCTAACTTTAACAGTAGTAAACGAATACGGCCAGGAGCTTATAGAAGCGGGTAAGGCTGTAGAATTTGGAGAGGAAGCCCCGGCAGAGGCTCCGCAAGTAATAGAAGACGAACAAATAAATTTAAATTAAAATGGCAACTACTGGCATTATGAACGGAACCCTACTAGGGGTTTACGCAGCAGGCACTCTAATAGCTCACGCTACAGAGGGCTCTATCTCTTTATCAATGGATACGAGAGACGCAACTACTAAGGACAGCTCTGGCACAAGAGACTTACTAGAAGCAACTAAAAGCGGTACTATTTCGGTATCTGCACTATACGCAGAAGATGCAGCTTACGGCGTCCAGGAACTTATGACAGCTTGGAGCGCACGTACTGCTCTTACTGTTAAGTTTTCTACTGAAGTAAGCGGAGACTACTACTGGGAGGCTTCAGCTTATGTAACCTCTTTAGAAGTAAATTCTGGAATGGAGGACAATGTAAGCTACTCGGCTACTTTTGAGCTAACCGGCGCTATAACTTACGACCAAGTATCTTAATAGAACACTAAACACACATAAAGCAAATGGTAAAGAAGGTTAACATAGGAGGCGAAGAGAGGCCAGTAAAATTTGGCTTCGCGGCGCTAATGCAATTTACGGACGCTACCAATTATACGTTAGCGCAGTTAGATAGTATAGGCGATAGTCTAACACTAAGCCAAGCTATAGAGCTTATTAAAGCTGGACTAAAGCAAGGCGCTAGAGTAGAGGGCGAAAAGTTTAACGCTACTAGCGAAGAGATAGCCGACTGGCTAGACGAAAGCCCGGAAGCCTTAGAGCAAGTTTTAGCAGTCTTTACCGAAAGCTTTACACCTGCAAAAAAGTAGACGGGGTTAGGGGACCTAAAGGCCCCGAAGCCCCGCTTACTTTTGACCGCTGCGAAGAGATAGCTTTAGGCTTACTAGGTTATAACTACAGCGAGTTTATAGAACTTACCCCGCGCAGCCTTAATAATGCTGTAGCGGGTTTTAGCGAAAAGAGGGAAGCGGTAAGCCGCGAGCTTTGGGAAATAATGCGAAGCCAAACGGTAACGCTAGTTAACTTACAGCTACCTAAAAATAAAAGAGTAAAGCCCAAGGAGCTCTATAACTTCCCTTGGGACAGCAAACACAAAGGGGCAAAGCTAAGTAAAGAACAAGCTAAAGCAATACTAAGCAAATGGCAAAAAAGAGCGTAGCGAGTACTAACGTTAGCATAGGCGCTAACTTAAACGGACTTAAAAGAGGGCTAAAAATAGCCAGCTCTAAATTACGCCGCTTTGGTACGCAAGCTAAACAAATAGGCACTACTTTAAGTACTGGAATTTCTGCGCCTCTAATTGGATTAGGGGCCATAGCTGTAAGAACCTTCCAAGGCTTCGAGGCAGAAATGAGTAAAGTAAAAGCCGTCTCCGGTGCTACTGCTCAAGAATTTAAAATACTAGAGGACCAAGCTAAAAAGCTAGGAGCTTCTACAACCTTTACGGCCTCCGAGGTAGCGGGCTTGCAGGTAGAATTTGCAAAGCTTGGATTTACCGCTAGCGAGATAGATAAGGTTACGGAATCTACGCTATACTTAGCCCAGGCCGGAGGCGCTGAACTAGGACGAGCGGCAGAGGTAGCAGGATCTACTTTACGAGCCTTTGGCCTAGCAGCAGAAGAAACCGGCAGAATTACGGACGTAATGGCTAAAAGCTTTAGCACTAGCTCCCTAGATATGGAGAGCTTCGCGGAAGCTATGAAGACCGTAGCGCCTATTGCAAAAGCTACCGGGGTTAGTGTAGAGGAAGCTAGCGCAATGCTAGGAGCTTTAGCCAATAACGGTATTAAAGGCTCTATAGCAGGTACGGCTCTAAAGAAGATACTTAGCGAGCTGCACCGAGAAGGTAAGCCAATGACGCAAACCTTTAGAGAGCTATCTAATCAAAATATAAATTTAGCGGATGCTAACGACTTAGTAGGAGAAAGGGCTAAAGGTGCTTTATTAGTTCTTACTGAGCAAATGGGGCTAGTAGACGATCTTACAGTAAGTTATCAAGATGCCGAAGGCGCAGCGCAAGCTATGGCCGAGGAAATGATGGATAATACCGCCGGAGCCTTTAAGATTTTACAAAGTGCTACGGAGGGGGCCTTAATTGAAATAGGCGAATCCATAACGGAAAACGAAGTATTTAAAGGGGTACTAGAAAAGCTTACCGCTACAGTAGGAAAGATTACTAAAGCTATTAGCGGAATGACAGACGCCGAGCAGTATAATAAAGTTATACTAGCCGGCTTACTTGCTTTAGTACCTTTAGTAATTACTGCGGTAGGGGCTCTTAGTATAGCCTTTGGATCTTTAACGGCTGCTATGGGGCCGGTAGGTATAGCTATAGCCGGGGTTACTGCTTTGTATCTAGGTTTAAGAAAAGAAGTAGACCTAACACAAAAAGCAGTAGATAAAGCGCTAGCAAGTGAAGACGCAGAAAAGAGCGCCAAGGAACTACAAGACCGCTACGAGCTTTTAACCGATTCTATTATAGACCAAGGCCAAGCTATAAAAGAATACGTAGCTAACTATAGTAACCCGTTTTACGACGCGGAAGAAACTAGACGCTATAAAGAATTAAAAGGACACTTAGAAACCTTAAAAGCGGAGCGCGAGAAAGTAAGCGCTGGCCTAGACAAGTTAAGAGAAAAACAAGCCGCCAATAATAAAGAAACCGAGGAAGCTACCGAAGTTACTAAACAGTACGAATCAGTAGTAAGCGGATTAGCTAAAACTATAGACGCTGACTTATACCCTAGTCAGCAAAGAATGACTAGCTTACTAAACGGAGCTGTTACTCAAGTACAAACCAAGCTAGTAGGACTTCAAAAAAGCCTAGTAAATTTAGGCGAACCTTTAAAACAGTCTATAGACTTAACCGGAGGACTAGCTTACGAGTTTAGCACAAATTTAAGTAACGCTATAGCGGGCGCAATAGTAAACGGCGATAGCTTCGCGGAAAGCTTTATAACAGCTTTAAAGGCTATGGCAGCGCAGCTAATAGCTACGATAGCTTTAGTAGCTATATTAGCTACTTTATTAGTTATTACTTCGGGCGCAGGTTTAGCGGGCTTGAGCTTAGAGAGTTTACTAGTAGGAATGAAGGCAGTTAGTAAAGGTGCAGGTATTAAAATACCTTTCCTAGCTGAAGGCGGTATAGTGAACGGCCCCCAGTTAGCAATGATAGGCGAGGCAGGACCGGAGGCAGTAATACCACTAAGCAAGCTACCACAAATAGCGGGAGCCACCGGAGGAGCTGTAGAGGTGTACGGACGCATAAGCGGCCAGGACATACTCCTAAGCTCCGAGAAAGCAGGAAGAGTAAGAACTAGATACAGAGGCTTTTAATAGATGGGTTTAAGATTACAAAGCGAATTCCACAGCTCAACGAATAAGCTCTATAAAATAGAGATATACCAAGAAGGCTATAGCGCTGGTATTACTTCTTTTACGGTAGCTAGCGACGGCTTTACCTTGGAATACTCCGGAGAAACGGACGACATAGTAAGCCCTATTATTGGCTCTAGGTGTACGATAAACGCCTATAACGAAGTAGGGGCTTTCGACAGCTTTATAAATAAGCTAACCAATAGACAAGAGCACCTATTTTACGTTAAGGTAAGTTTATACGAAGGAACCCGCTATAATACTTTTTGGACCGGTATAGTTACTCAAGATCTTATAAGCGAGCTAGACGAAAGTAAGCCGCGTATATTCCAAATAGTAGCCACGGACGGAATAGGCCTACTAGCTAACAAAGATTACGAGACTATAGTAAATACAACTGTAGAGGGTTTTTTAGAGGAAGCAGTAGGAGTTATAGGATTAGACGAGATTTACGCAGCTACCGACACCTTTTACGCTACCGCTGTAAATGTTTGGGACACTAACCAAACCTATAGCGCTACTACGGATGTTACTACGCTAACTAGGTTTGATGCTAGGGTATACAGCTCTAAAGACGAAGACGGAACTATAACCTATTCTAGTTACTTAGATATACTAAAAGAGCTTTGTATAGCTTTCGGGGCTAGGTTCTACCAAAAAGACGGGGTTTACCTTTTCGAGCAATACCTAGAACGGACAAGCTCTAGCAGAACCGTATTTTATTATAGGTTCGACGGAGCCTTTTTATTTTCTCAAAGCGAAAGCGACGACGTAACGCTAGACGGTACAACTACCGGAGGGGCTAGGCTTTCGGGTAATAGCTATACTTACTTGCCTGCTATGCAGAAAGTACAAGTAAGCTTTAACCAAGAGCGGGCAAATAATTTGCTAGCTAGTGGTATGACTTTTACAGCTACAACCGGAAGGCAAAATTTAGGCTTTTTAGTAAAGGACGATAACGCTAGAGTAGAAGTAATAGGAGACTTACTTTACCAGCTTGCGCATAACGGCGGGGCGGGTAGTGTTACTATTGGTTTATCTTGGCGCCCGGTATGGCAAATAGAATTACGCATAGAGGACGTAAACAACCCCGGAACGTACCACTACCTTAATAGATCTTGGAGCCCAGGAACGGCCCCCGGCGCTAATATCTACGGGGCTACTTCGTGGATTTCTTCGACTTCAGCTACTAATGCTCAAGGCTACTACTACTACTTAGACGGAGGCAGCGCTAATAACGAGGCGGACGGAGTTTACCTAGCTAAGGTAGTAGGTCTAGTTACTCCGCCTTTACCGGTAAACGGTACGGCAGAGCTAGACGTAGACTTTTACAACGTCTACGACAATAGCTACAACGTACAAACCGTACCGAGTTACTTTACCGAAACTAGAACGGCCAAGAACTTTAGAGCGCTTTACTTGAATGATAACGGAGCGCAAAGCGACGTAACTATATTTACCTCTACCAATAGCAGCAATACCGTAAAGAGTAACCTTATACTAGATCTTGGCGAGTTAAGACTAGGAGACAGTACCGGAATACAAGGCAGCCTATATGTTTATACGGGCAGCGCTTGGGTAGCTTCTACGCAATGGCGTAGAGGTAACAGCGGTAGCTATCAAAGCTTGCTAAAGCTATTAACCTCGGAAGTACTTAGCTTACACCACGAACCCGTAGAAATTTACAACGGCACTATAGTAGGCCCGTTTGAGTTTGGCCGGCGCTATATTTTTGATAGTGCGGACTGGCTTATAATGGGCGGGACCTTTAACGCTAATATGGACGAATGGAGCGCTGAATGGTTCGCAATAGATAGCGACGATAGCGGAATAGCCGCAGATATACCGGTAGGTATTGGGGGCGGCTCCGACTTCCAAGCTAGAGTAAGCAGCCAGCAGGGTACTGATGAGATTATAATAGCCGACATAGTAAACACTACGCAAGCTAACGTAGAGGGCACTTTAGCAACTAATGGAGCCGTAACTACGGCAGTAAACGCAATAGCGGCAACGCCCGCAGGTAGCGAAGAAATAAGCGCCTCTAACTATATGAATCATATAAGCTATTCGGGGGCTAATGGTAATTATACTATAAACTTACCAGCAGCGGTAACGGGAGTATTTTTAAGATTTAAGACTAACGAGACTATAGCAGCTAATAAGACTATAACTATAAGCGCTAACGGATCCGAAACTATAGACGGAGAAACTACATACGTAATGGATAGAGCTTACGACGGTATAAGCTTAATAGGTAACGGTAGCGAGTGGTTTATAATACAGAAAAAAGAGAAATAAGTACTAAGTTTATACAATAAATAGAATATGAAAAAAGCTAAATACTTCTACCTGCTACGCAGAGGCTTTTTTAGCGGAGGGGGCGCAGCCGGTTTATTAGACACCTACACTGGTGCAGCCGCGGCCTACTCTTTACGCAAGCTCTCAAGCGACTATAGCGGCAATGCCATAACAGTTACTACTGATGGAATAGACAGCCAGGACATAGGCTTTAGCGGTAGCAATTTAGATACCGCAGCTTTAGAAAGCTTTGCCGGTAGCGGTGATGCTTATGTAAGCACCTGGTATGATCAAAGCGGCAACAGCAGAAACTTTACGCAAAGCACTTTGGCTAATATGCCTAAGATAGTCTCAAGCGGTACAACGATAACACAAAATAGTAAACCTATTGTAGAGTTTGATGGCACTACGAGGTATATGGATTTGTCGGCAAGGCAAACTTTCTCGGATGAGTTCTTTATGACCTTTGCAATGCGGCCAACCTCAAACGCTAACGCTTATGGGGTTTTATTGAATGGTCAAGGAACGGCAGAAAATAGAGTAAGAGTTTACCAAAATAGAGATACACACATAAGAGTAAAGGGTACAATCTTTTCCGAGCCTTTAGGGTGGGATATTGGTACTTACACGAATTACACTATTGAGAGAGGCGCATCGGATGTTATCAAGCAGTATTTTTATGGCACTGAACATAGTGATGATACCCGTTCAGTAAATTGGCCAGTATTATTTAGATTAGGTGGCAACCAAGCGGCAGCAAGTACGCAATCCTTACACGCCCAAGTGTCCGAAATGATATTTTGGAATACGGATGAAAGCGCAAATCGGGTAGATATTGAAACCAACATTAGAGATTTTTATTCTATTAGTTCTTCAGCACCCGAACAAGGTCAAGCGGACATCAATAGCTTTGTGAGTAGAGTGGAGACTGATGGCGGTAGTGTATTAGGCGGCTCTTGCCTTTTAACGGATGTAACCTTTTTAACGAATAATCCTTAAGATATGAGTTTTTTTGACGATGCAAGTTTAGTATTCTTGCCAAGCGGACAAGCGGGAAAAGATGGAAAGGCTTATAGTATGAAGCCTACTAATGGTGATGGAGACTTCACCTTTTCAAGAGGTTCAAACCTAACGGCTACGAGGGTAGATAGCAACGGACTGATAGAGAAAGGAAGGGAAAATTTGTTCTTCCAAAGCAATCAGTTTGACACTATTTGGACAGCTGGCAATGTAAGTGTTACAAGTGGACAAAGTGGTTATGATGGTTCAAGTGATGCCTGGAAAATAACAAGTACAAATACGGGCAGTGCTTTTGCAAGACAAAACATTGTCTCAAGTGGAGTGCAGACCGCTTCAGTTTATGCTGCAAAAGGAAATGTAGATTACATATATTTTAGAATTGCAGGTTCAACAAATCAAGGTGCTTTTATAAATTTAAGTAACGGCACTATTGATGGCTATTTGAATCAAGGTAATATAATAGATATTTCTGTAAATAATGTTAGTGGAGATTGGTATAGAATAAGCATAACCTTTAACACTACTACAAGCGATATTCGTTTTTACGCTTCTGATTCGGGGGGTTCAAGTTCTGCAATAGGTTCTTACATCTACATACAAGATGCCCAATTAGAACAAGGTTTAGTAGCTACGGAATACATTGAATCGGGAGCGAGTACGGGATTAGCAGGAATATTAGAGGACTCCCCAAGATTTGATTATAGCGGTGGGGCAAGTTGTCCGAGTCTGCTTTTAGAGCCGAGTAGGACTCAACTGATTGGTGAAAGTGAATACTATGAAAATTGGGATAAAAATTCGGGAACTACTTTAACTAATAATAATGCGGTTTCTCCCGATGGAAGCCAAAACGCTACATTAGTAGAATCCCCTTTAAGCGGAGGGAGAGTAGGATACAATGTCGCTTTAACATCGGGTACTACTTATACATTTTCAGTATACTTAAAAAATAATGGAGGTAATACTTCAATAGATATTGGTAGTCACGGAACTGCTCAACTTGAAACTATAACAATAGATAACGATTGGAATAGATATAGCACAACATTCACGGCTACAAGCACAACAACAAGTAGTATCCGTTTTGTAAGTAGTGGCTCTAATATTAATATGTATGCTTTTGGCGCACAATTAGAACAAGGCTCATACCCAACAAGCTACATACCTAACCATAGTGGCGGAAGCGTTACGAGGGATGCGGATGTAAACACCTTACTTAATCAAAGTGGGGTGATAGGTCAAACGGAAGGAACAATTTTATTTGATGCCTATTTTGATGAGGCAGACAAAGTTAATTTTTCTATTAGTGATTCAACCTCAAGCAACTATATTTTAATAGATACCACAAGCGCAAAGCAAGTGTTTGCAAGAGTGCAACAAGGAGGTTCTACACAAGCCACCATAACAACTACAACCTCATTCTTTGCTGAAGGCGATAGGTTAAAATGTGCTATTGCTTATGATAGTAGAGATATGGCTTTTTACATTAACGGAACGGAAGTAGGAACGGCAGACACGCTAACTATACCTGCTTGCGATGATGTGAGATATGGTAACTATGATGGCAGTATAAAGGCTAAGCAAAGAGTTAACCGAGTGCTTTTATTTGATACTCGTATAAGTAATGGAAACCTTGCAACCCTAACCTCATAAGATATGAAGCTAACAAGAAAATACGAGTTCGTAGATGAGGCAGAAGCTAACGCCTCTATTGACCTTTTAAGAAACGAAGAAGGCAACCTCACGCAATCGGTGGTTAAGTTAGGCTACCTAACTATTGAACCTCCCGTAATAGATGAGGAAGGCAACACCATAAAAGAAGCCGTAGTATCTACAAAATATGCGGTAGATGTTTCTTGGTCTATAACGCCTCTACAATCTTGGGAGGAGTTTATCGTTTGGCCTACGCCTATGGGAATACACAATTACGGAAGCTCAAGCCAAAGAGATGAATACGCAAAGACTTACTGCCAGCTCTACCCGGAAAGTAATTACTGTAATCCTCCGGAGCCGGAAGATCAAGAACAACCCTAACCAATACTAAAAAATGAATACTACCGACCTTAAAGTATATTTTATGAATGCCGCTACTATGGCGATTAGTTTTAGTACCTTAGAAGATACGCTAAAAATAGTACTGTTATTAGTTTCTATAGCGTATACCGCTCAAAGGTGGTATTTAATGAATAAAGAAAAGGAGTAAATGAAGGACAGCTTTAACGATTGGCTAGAGGATTTAGAGAACCAGGAACAGCCGGAGCAATGCAGTATAGATAACCCGGACTGCGAAGCCTGCGGCAGCTAAAAAAAGAATAATGTTTGAACGGATATTTAACAACTGGAAGACTAGCGTACTAGGTGTATTACTTATGTGCGCTAGCTTTGCTTTTGTGTTTTGGGAAAAGGCTACACTAACGGAGGCGGGAGCTTTTCTAGGTGTAGCTTTTACCCTTTTCTTTATAAAAGATCCTAAAAGAAAAAGCTAATGCAAGTAGAGGCCGGAATACTTCACTTAGAGCACAGCGGAATAGAAGTGGAAGTTACCGTAGTTTGGGACCTCGTCCAAGGGGGACCAATCTACGCGCTAAAAGGGGAGACGGTTTTTATGAGCTTAACAGCGGAAGAACTAAAAGCCCTTTACGTACTCTACCGGGACCTAGAACTAAAAGGAAAGATAGAAGATGCATAAAGTAATAACAGCCCGTTTAAGGGCTTTTCTTTTTATTGGTGGTATGTTATCATTAACGAGCTGCGAAGCTCTAAGAAACGCACTAACACCAGCTAAAACGGAGGTAACTATAACCGATACTATTTACATACCTAAAGAGGTAGTAGATACTGTAACCGTTACTTTACCGGTAGATACGATAGTAATTGAAACTGAGCGCGTAAGCGCTAGGGTTATTAGATCTTACGACACTATAAGCGTAGAGGCTCAATGCAAAGCAGATACGATAACAATTACTAAAACTATAGAGCTACCGACAAAGGTAAAGACCGTTACTAAAGTGCCTTGGTGGTGGTGGCTATTTGTTTATTTCGCAGGGCTTGTAATTCTAGTAGCTTTTGTTAGAATAGGTAGGTCATAAAATAACAGCCTATTTAAAGCCTTTAAATTAGTCAAGGTAAGGTAATATACCACTTTAGTAAGAAAGCCTCTTAGAACGTCTCTTAGATACCTTAAATAGCATATTTCGTTTTAGAGTACACCCCCAGCTTATAGCTAAGCTGTTTTACCGGTTCACTTTTCCCCGTTGCATAAATGCCGGGGAACGTTCACCTTTCAAGGATCTCTTTTTTTCTTTTGCTAGTTTTCTTTTTTTCTTACTTAGCTAACTAAGTTAAGTAGTAGTAGCGTACTACCGTAGCTTCAGCTAAAGGTAGCTACGCTACTACTTACTAGTAACTAGTTAATACTAATACTAACTAGGGTAAAAAGCACTATTTCTATAAACTACACAATAGGTATTTAAACTTATTTTTACTTTTTTTTCTAGAGCTTTTTTTGTTTGGGGCCGGGAGCGCGTGAGCGCCAGGAAGTAACATTTTTTTTATAGTCTTAAAGCTAGTGTTTATAGGGGCTACAGCTTACACTATGAAAATAAAGTAAAGTTTTTTGCTTTTTTATTTGCTAGTATGAAAATAAAGGCCGTATATTAGCCATAACAAACAACAACAAATAACTATTATTATGACTTTTCAAGAATTTACAACACAGCACGAAGAAGCAGCTTTTACTCAAGCAGTAAAATTACGCCAGCAAGCTAGAGCACAAGCTGAAAAAGAATTTCCACACAGCACGGTAATTATGAACTGTGCCGACATTGTATTTGAGCAAAAGGTACTACTTACTAAATGGTGGAGAGAAAGCAATTTATCAAAGTAACAAACACTACCCCCGGCCCAGCTATTTATATTTTATTGGTTTGGTTTTAGGTAAGGGCTGGGGGTTTTTAAAAAGAACTGTTTAACTAAATTATATATAATGCAAAAAGCAACAGTAACGGCAGCCCAGCCTACGGGCCAATGGAACGACCTCTATAAATTTGAGGTTACACTAAGCGACGGAGCTACCGGCTTAGTATTTGGAAAGACTCCCCAGCTCCGCTTTGCAATCGGTGAAGAAGTAGAGTACGAAGTACCTAAAGAGGGAAGGCTTAAGCTTAATAGACCTAATCCTAATGGCGAAGGTTTTAGTAACAGCTATAGCAATAATAGCGGAGGCGCTAGTACTAGCTATAGCTCCAATAGAAAGGACTACAGCAGGCAGCACGCACTTACGGCAGCTTGTACCTTTTTAAACGGATCTAAGGCCACTAAAGAGCAGATAGTAGCCCTATCTACTTATTTCGCTAAATGGTTAAAGGAAAGCGAAGCGCCACAAGTGCAGCAAGCTAGCCACGCAGAAAGCGTACCGGCACCGGTAGCACCTCCTGCACCGGCTCCAACACCTGCGGCAGCTCCTAGCTTTGGAACTGACGACTTACCCTTTTAAGTTATGTTTCTAACTAACTATACTACCGATAAGGTAAAGTTAGCTTTTATGTACGTTGAGATGCTCCGGAGTAACTGGGGCAATCTCGACGACAAAAGAAAGCAACAGCTACTAAAGCAAATTAGCGAGCTTACGAACGTAGATTTTATAACCCAGGAATACGAGAGTAAGTTATGAAGATCAAGTTACTAGACGGTAAGGAGTGGGACCGCGTAGAGATATTAGAGCAAATGCTTAACGATGAATTCTACTACGGTTATTTAGGCAAGGCAGCTCTAAGCAGCTCCAGCTTGAAGAAGCTACTGCAAAGCCCCAAAGCCTACCAAGCTAGTTTAAAAGAAGCGCAGGTAGAAAGCAAGCCACTACGAGAGGGCAAGCTTATACATTTGCTACTGTTGGAACCTCATAAAGAGGAAAGCTTACACGTAGTAGATGTAAAGAGCAGGACCGCGAAAGCGTATAAAGACGCTGCGCTAGAGTACGGACCGGAGAACACCTTTACAGTTATAGAGATAGCTACGGCTAAGAAAGTATCTAGAGCGGTTAAGGACTGTCCGGAAGCTTACGAGATGATCTACGGAGCGGCTACGGAAGTACCGCAGATAGGAAATATAATGGGGCTCCCTTTTAGATGTAAGGCCGATATACTACATAAAGGCCAGCGTATAGTAGACTTAAAGACTACTGCCGATATACATAAGTTTAAGTATAATGCTTATACTTTCGGCTACGATGCCCAGGCGGCAATCTATACGCACCTATTCGGGTTAGAGGAGTTTACTTTTTTGGTAGTAGATAAGAGCAGCTACGACGTAGGTATATTTACCACGGGCGAAGACTTTATAAAGAGCGGTAAGGAAAAGGTAGCTAGAGCTATTGACGTTTACCGGGAGTACTACCAAGAGGGCAAACCGTTAAGCCAGTATATTATTAGAGATCATTTTAGTTAATGTTAGGTGTAGGGGGGCCGGCTCTTTTTGCCGTTTCTATACGGCAGGTAGTAGTTATGTTGTTGTTATCTCGGCCCCCCTTTTTTATTTATGAATGAGCAGGAATTACTAGAGCACATAGCTAAGAACAGCAAGGCTCTAAATAAGGACTACAAGCGACTGAAGGCTACGCTTTACCCCGGTAAGCGTAAGCCAAAGAAGCGCAAAATAAAACGTAAGAAAGATGCTAAAGAAGTATTTTAGAAAGCAGCTACATAAAAGATATGTAAGCAAGTACCTAGCAGAAACGCGCTGGGAGATTATTAACACCGTTATAGTAGCAAGTGCTACGGAATATAGCTACGAGATGCAAAAGCACCTAAAGAACTTAGGCGGCTTAGTAAGGAAGTACGAACGCCGTAGCAGGTGGTTAAAGTTTTAAAGCAATGAGTAAAATACTGCATATGGGAATTACCATAACAAAAAAAGATACTAAGACCAGCTACCTAGATTTTCTAGAAAGTAAGAAGCACAGTTTAAGTAAATCGGGTTTTGATCCGGTTTACATTCCTAGTATAGCTTTTGACTTCCAAAAAGAAATAATAGAACGAGCTGTAAGAAAAGGACGTATAGCAATTTTTGCAGATACTGGACTAGGTAAGACTTTAATACAGTTAGCCATAGCTAAAAACGTAGTAGAGTATACCGGTAAGAAAGTACTAATACTTACACCTTTAGCCGTAGGTTTTCAGTTTATAAAAGAAGCTGAGAAAATGGATATACCTAACGTATACCAATCTTTAAAAGGGGAGATTAAAGGAGATATAATAGTTTGTAATTACGAGCGCTTACACTTGTTTAATAGTGAAGACTTCGAGGCTGTTATATTAGATGAGAGCTCTATACTAAAGAACTTTAAAGGGCAGATAAAAAACCAAATTACGACATTTATAAAAAAGGTCCGTTATAGGTTTTTATCTACTGCAACACCTAGCCCTAATGACTTTATAGAACTAGGTACTAGCGCAGAGGCTTTAGGTTATATGGGTTATACTGATATGCTTACAAAGTTTTTTAAGAATAACCAAAGTAGCATAGACAGTCGCAATAGAAATATAGGCGAGAAGTACTATTTAAAGCCTCACGCAGAAAAGGACTTTTTTGCTTGGGTGAATCAATGGTCTATAATGTGTAAGATGCCTAGCGACTTAGGCTATAGTGATGAGCGCTATAAATTACCAAAGCTTAACACGGTTACGCATACGGTAGTAAATACTTCTAGGCACGATCATAACGGCCAAATGGGTATAGTAATACCAGTAGCTAAAACAATGACCGAGATACGCCACGAACAAAAGCAGACGGAGGCGGAGCGATGCCGTAAAGCTGTAGAACTAGCAGCCGGTAAGACTTCAGTATATTGGTGTAATACAAATAATGAAAGCGCACTACTTAAAGAGATGGATCCGGAAGCGGTAGAAATTACCGGCTCTATGAAAATAGAAAAGAAGGAGCAAATACTAATGGACTTTAGCGCAGGAAAGATAAAGAGAATAATAACTAAGGCAAAGATGACTAGCTTCGGTTTAAACTGGCAGCACTGTAGCCACTCGGTTATTTTTCCTACTTTCTCATACGAGCAATACTACCAAGCTATTAGACGTTTTTGGAGGTTTGGACAAACAAAGGAAGTAACTATAGATATAGTTATTAGCGACGGTCAAAAAAGGGTAATAGATGCACTACAGCAAAAAACGCAAAAGGCTATAGAGCTTTACGAGAACCTTACTAAGAACGTAAACGAGACGTACACGGAGAAAAAAAGAGAATTTAACAAAGAAATAGAACTACCAAAATTTTTATAAGATGACAAAACAACAAACGATTACCGAGAATTACGCTATTTATAATAGCGACTGTATGGAAGTAATGCCAACACTACCGGACAGCAGTATAGATTTAAGCGTATATAGTCCTCCTTTCGCTGGGCTATATAATTACAGCAGCTCTCACCGAGATTTTAGTAACTGTGATACAAAGGAGGACTTTTTAAAACAGTACGAATACCTTATAAAAGAATTAAGACGAGTAACTAAAGCCGGTAGGATTAATGCGGTACACGTTACGGAGGTAGTGCAGAATAACGGCGATAGCTGGGACTTCCCTAACGAGGTAATAAGACTACACCAGGCGCACGGATTCCAATATAAAGGACGTGTAACTATTTGGAAGGAGCCACTTAAAGTACGTATGCGTACTATGGTAAAAAGTTTAATGCACAAGCTTATAGTAGAAGATGCTACGCAATGCTTCCCAGCACAGCCCGACTACCTTTTAATTTTTAAAAGGAAAGGAGAGGCAGAGGTACCGGTAACCCATCAACACGGACTAAATAAATACTACGGAGAAATTCCAATACTACCAAATATCTTACAAGCTTGGAATAATGCTAATAAGAGCGACTTTATTGCAGAGCAGTTATGGGAGCACTTAAACAATGTAAACGAGCCGGAAGGAATTACTAAGCTAAACCATTATATATGGCAGCGTTACGCTAGCTCGGTTTGGGACGATATTAGAATAAACAACGTACTACCTTTTAGAGATTCAAGGGAAGACGATGACGAGAAACACGTACACCCGTTACAATTAGATGTAATAGATAGATGCGTAGATCTTTGGAGCAACCCAGGAGAAACAGTACTTACTCCTTTTATGGGTGTAGGTAGTGAGGTTTACAGTCCGGTAAGTTTAGGCCGCAAAGCTATAGGTATTGAATTAAAAGATAGCTACTATAAACAAGCTGTTATAAATTTAGCAGAAGCTAACCAACGCTTTAAAGATGAGGAAGAACAAAAAACCCTCTTTTAATGGAAAACTACCAACTATTTAAGAAAGCGGTAAAGCTAGTAGCTTTAATGCAGGCCACTTTGGAGCAAATGGACGAGCTCAAGGGAACGGCTTTATATAAGCATAAGCTAAAGCAACTGTTAAGCAATACGGAGAAGGAGCTAGAGCGAGGAATAAAGAACCCTCTAGCAGCTTTAGATAAAGAAGATCCGGAGCTATTGACGAAGATACAAAGCAACGTAGAGCTAATACTAGGGCTAGACCTGGAGGAGCTGGCAATGCTTAGAGCTGAAGTAGACGAGTATAAAGCGACTAAAAAAGAATAGGTATAAAGGGAGGGGGTTTATACTAATTTAAACTAAGTGAAGTGGTTATTCGGCAAACCCTCCCTTTAACCTTTAACACCAAAGAGAGATGAGTGAGGATTTTGAAGTACACGGATGCACATTAAGACTGTTTGTGAATCATATATTCAATAAAGTGATAGACAAATAAAACCAAAGAGAAATGAAAACACTAGTAACGCTATTACTTATTTTAATCTATATAATAGGAGGATTAATAATAGTATACCAAGTAAGTAAAGAAGATAATGAGTAACTGCAACTGCACCAAGACTATGACAATGATACAACTATGTTACCGAGATCGTAACGACAACGGAATAGAGAAAGACTAAAGCTAATGGATGGACTAGACTACGAACTAAGAAGCTACTACAAGGAGCAAGAGGAAACCTGCGAGAACTGCGGCGGGTGCATATTAGAAGAATACTACGACTGTAGCTGCGAGGATGAAGACCAGGAAGAATAAAGAGATAGTACTAACACTAGGTAAAGTACCTAGCTTAAATAGTTTTTATGCCGGCTCACATTGGACAAAAAGAAAGAAAGCTAAAGACGCTGCACTTAAAGAGGTTAAAGAGCAACTGGGTTTTAATCAAGACGCTCCTTTTAATAGCTTTAGAGTTACTGCTAATGTGCGTTACCGTTACGATTTGGATAACAGTATTATTGCTGTTAAATTCACTAGCGACGCTCTTAAAACCTTGGGATGGATTAAGGACGATAGCCCTAAATACTTTCGACACTTGCTTTTGGTATGGAAGGAATCAATACCAGCGAACACGGCGCAAATTATAATAACGCTATCGGATGAACACCCGGAATAAAGGAGCTCTAGCCGAGTATAGATTTATAAGTACTGCTATTAGCTTAGACCTAAAAGTATTAGTACCCGCTGTAGACGGCTACGCTTACGACTGTATAGTAGACAATAATAGAACGCTTTATAAGGTTCAAATAAAATACGCTAGCAAGGATAACCGGAGGAAGAATGTATTTAGTACGATGCTACAAAGAAGAATAAAGAGCACTAACCCAACCTATAGAAAGTACAAAGCTAACGAGGTAGACTTTTACGCTATCTATATTTGGTATATAGACACCTTTTATATTATACCTTTTGAAGAAGTAACTATAAGCAGTTTAAGCCTAGATCCAAAGAACGATAACAACAAATACAACCAGTATAAAAATAACTGGGAACTACTACTATAAACAAACCTAATGCAAGATATACAGCAGGCCGCTAAATTATATATAGAGCACGGCTTTAGCCCGGTGCCTCTAGTAAGTGGACAAAAGCGACCACTACTAAAGGACTGGACAAAGTACAAAGAAGCTCCTATAGAAGATCTTAACGTATTTACTACGGATAGCCTCGGCTTAGTTTGTGGTTATAATGGCCTAGAGGTATTAGATATAGACGCTAAACACTTTACGGGAAATGAGTTTAAAGAGTACATAGCACTACTAGAAGCTAACGGCCCCGATATATTAGCAAAGCTAGTAATACAAGAAACGCCTAGCGGTGGCTTTCACTTCCTATATAGGTGCGAGGTAATAGAAGGGAACCAAAAGCTAGCTAAGAACAAAGCTAAAGAGGTAACCTTTGAGACTAGAGGAATAGGGGGACAAGTAGCCGCCTGGCCGACTCCTGGCTATAAGCTAGAGACTAAAGCGAGTAACATACAGTTTATAACGCCGGAAGAGAGGGCTATACTATTAGACTGCGCTAGGGAGCTAGATGAAACCCCAAAAGTAGAAGTAACCTACAAAGCACCTAAACCAAGCTTAAAAGACAGCGACGAGCTTACACCGTGGGACGATTATAAAAATAAAGTAGACTGCCTAACGGTAATACAAAGCCACGGCTGGACCATAGTACGAGAGGATAGTAAGTTTATCTACGTTAAAAGACCGGGACAAAGCGAAGCACCGGACAGCGGTAAAGTATTTAAGGACTCCGGACTTTTATACGTATGGACCACTAGCACAGCTCTAGAAGCAGAAACGATTTATAACAGCTATACGCTAGTAACAGCTTTAGAATATAATAACGACTATAGAGCCAGCGCTAACGCTTTAAAAGCTGAAGGCTACGGAACCCAAAAGCCTAAGAAACTAAACGAGGTAGAAAGGTACGAGGAGGCACTAAGCGAACCCCAAGAGAGCGCAGAGCCTACCGAGGACTTACTAGAAAAGTATTTACTCGATCCTACCCAAGAAATAAAAAACCCGCCTAGCATATTAGAATTAAAGCTAGGGCTAGAGACTTATACACTAGCGACTGCTGGGAACATAAGCCTAGTACAAGGGAAAGCCAAGAGTAGAAAAAGTTACTTTGTTAGTGCCTTGGCTGCCGCAGCTATTCGAGAAGGCTACAGCGAGAACCTTATAAAAGCTGGAATAGTAAAAGGTAATGTCTTATATTTTGATACTGAGCAGGGAGACTACCACGCGCAAAGGGTAAACCAAAGAATACTGCACTTAGCCGGAATACCTAAAGAAGTAGGCCAAGAACGGTTAAAGTACTTCGCACTACGTAGAGCAGATACTAACGCAGATAGGCTTAGTATTATAGAATATGCTCTAAGACGTATAGAAGGGGTTAGCTTATGTATTATAGACGGTATAGTAGATATAGCTAACGGGGTAAACGAGGAACCGGAAGCTATAGCTTTAGTTAGTAAACTAATGAAGATAAGCGCAGACAAGAACCTAAACCTAGTTACGGTCCTTCACGAAAATAAGAACGATAGAGGCGCTAAAGGACACTTAGGAAGCTACCTAGTACAAAAGGCAGAAACTGTTTACGGTGTAAGCAGAAGCGAAGACGGTAAAAGTACTTATATAGAGGGACTGTATACAAGAAACGCAAGCTTTCCGGATCTTGAACTAAGCGTAAGAGGTATAGACGTAGAGATAACAGTAAAGGAAACGCAAGGCCCAGGAGGTAAAGAATGGACGGTAGACGAACTAGAAAGGCTAGCTAAGAGCGTACAAGGTAAAACGATAAACCAAGCTAAGACTTTTATAAGAGACGTAGAGAGCTGCAAGCTTGTAGAAGCCTCTACCGCAGTTAGTTTAATGGAGGCAGGAAAATATATAATGCTGACAAATGAAAAAAATCCCAAGATTTTAGTAAATTTAAACGGAAGTAATCAAAGTACGGATGAACCGCCGTTTTAATAATGTGGATAGAGATAGCTAAAAATACTTGGGCGCAAGCTAGAAACGAGAAAGACGCGGAACGTATAAAAAAAAAGTGGAAAGACTATAAAAAGAAGCAAGGCGACCTAACGAGCCGGCACTATATAGTTAATTACATAGAAAACGAAAACACCATAAAATGAAACTAAGCGAGCACTTAACCCTTAAAGAAGCAACTTATAGCGCTACAGCTATAAAGCACGGAATAAATAACCAGCCGAACATAGCCAAGCTAGAAGCACTAAAGAAACTAGCTAACGCAATCTTCGAGCCCTGCCGGGAGTTTGTAGGAGGACCGCTAAGAGTAAGTAGCGGCTTTAGAAGTAAAGCCCTTAACGAGCGAATAGGCGGCGCTTTGTCTTCGGATCATATGATAAACGACGAGAAAACGGCAGCTTTCGACTTAGACTGCGATACTTACGGCAATGGTACAAACGCCGAGCTCTTCCACTTTATAAGAACTAAGCTAGAGTTTAAGCAAGTTATTTGGGAATTTGGCGGAGACGTATACGAGGAAGGTACTAATCCTAACTGGGTTCACGTAGCTTGGTCTAGTGATGCAAAGCTAAACAAAGGCGAAGTACTGCTAGCTAAGAGCGTAAACGGACGTACTGTATATGAGTACTACAAGGAGAAATAAAATAATAGAAGTAGTGTTACTAATGGAGGTAGGTACTACCCTACCAATAAGCGACGCTACCGCTATACCCCTATTACACGAAGTAAATAACAGTAAAATTTTAGACCAATGTTTAATAATAACAGCTACGAGTATAAAAAAGCAATCCGAGCCAAAGCTACAAAAGCTTTTGGCCCCACTATTAAGTTAGACTTATTCCTGGAGTTTATAGGTTTTTGGGACGCTAGAGAGTATAAGAACGCTAACGAGATAAGAACGGAGGCTAAAGATATGCACCTAAATAAAGTAGTTAGCTTTATGAATCAATATACGGACGGATGAACGAGCCCGAACTATTTTACAAATTTAAAGAGCACTACCTACCTGAGCTTAAAGTAGCCATAGATACTTACAGCCCCTTCGATGCTATTTGCCATAGAGCTAAAGTAGTGGTAGAGTTTAAGTGTAGACGATCTCACTATAGAGACTTACTTATAGAATGGCCTAAATACCAAACGCTACTAAATAGAGCAGCAGACCGAGCCTATAAACCTTTATACGTTTGTTCTACTCCTTTAGGAGTTTGGGCTTGGGACTTAACCTATCTTAATTTAAAATGGTTTAATAAGGAGCTACCCAAACAAACGGACTTTAATAATAATACACCAATAGTAAAGCAGATAGCTTACATAAGTATAGAAGACGGTAGCTACTTAAATAAAATAGAGGTATGAGAAACAAAGCTATAGACAAAGTACTAAAGCATAACGCGCAGCTATTCCAAAACTTAGGAATAGATAGCAGCAAAGCAGAAGTACAAGCTGCAAAGATACAAGAGCGTAAAAATTTACGCAGCGTAAGACACTACGACCCGGAGCTAATAGATAGACTAATAAACGACGGGGACAAGTAATGCCTAACGTACCAAAGAAAGGAAGTAAAAAGCCTTGGATTAAATACCAGGACTTAGGCAGGCCCAAGCGCCAAACCTGGAAAGGTAACGAGCACGAAGACGCTAGCTTTTATAATAGTAGAGCTTGGCGTAAGCTCCGGCTATATGTTTTACAATACGAGCCACTATGCAGAACGTGTAAACAAATAGCTACTGTAGTAGATCATATTAAACCGATAAGGTTAGGAGGTTTACGAATGGATGAGAAGAACCTGCAACCGCTTTGCGCTAGCTGTCATAACAAAAAAAGTAGAAGCGAAAGAGGCACTAAGAAGAAGGAGTAATACACCTCTACCCACCTATTTACAAGCGTTTAGGGGTATGGGGGTACTAATGTATAAGCCTTTTGCTGTACAT
>Ga0222716_10000658_pt1 | contig 29724 bp, 46 predicted proteins | sample C33_13DmetaG_FD_165044 | JGI IMG/M metagenome (GOLD analysis project Ga0222716, IMG submission 165044) | Estuarine water microbial communities from San Francisco Bay, California, United States - C33_13D | ecosystem: Environmental > Aquatic > Marine > Unclassified | place: USA: California... | reverse complement strand
CGCTGAAGTCAGAGAGGCTGCGCGCGATCTTATAGCCTCTCTAAAGGCTGATGGCTGCACAGATTCGCACTTTCTGGCAGAACTTCAAAAACTAGCAGACGGGCAACCGATGCCAAAAAAAACAAAAGGCGATTAAATGAAGAATGAATTTATAAGGCTTGCGCGGTTTCATCTTGGAGATTTAACCCAACAACAACTAGCAGACCTATTGGGCACGTCCAAAATGCATATTAATCTAGTAGAGAACGGCAAACGAGACGCAAAAATCACGTTAATACTAGCCATTGAGTGTTTGTTAAGGCGCGCTAATAAATGGCCTATAAATTAGGCTTTTTTGGCCTTTTTTTGTGTCTACCTCGATCTAGCGGCAACTTTTGCCTTTTTTCGTACCCACCTCGATCTAGTGGCAAACCACCTCGATCTATTAAAGCACCTCGATCTAGCGGCAACGTGTACCTCGATCTATGAAATTACTTGCGCTTAATTACATCTTGAACGGTTTTGCTTTCATATATACGAATGCCTAACCAAATAATCGTAAAAAGACTTGCTGTTGGCGGCAACCAAGCAGCTAACGACATAATGCCTGTGCTGGCAGCAGCTATATCAATCAAATCTTTGTCCTGATTATTCAACATACGGCTCACCGAAATCTAAGGAATCTGTATCAAACAGAATTGCCTCACACCTCCGTCTACGAGTTAGCCCTGCAAGAACTTTACCGCCAGCCTTATCCCATCTTACGATTTGCTCAGATACTTTGTCGTACTTACCTTCGTTTAACACTTTAAGTAACGTACTCGATCTTAAATTTCCACACCCTAAATTAAACGTCCATGACAAAATCGCATCCCATTGATGCTGATTTAGTTCGACAGTCACAAGGCTATCAACCTGAGATTCTATTTCTTCAATATCTTGTATAAGCAATTCATCTGCTTTTTCTTGAGAAATCTCACTGTTTTCGATCACATTTTTTGTGTGACCCCAACCCCAGGTTAAAACACCCCCAGCGCATTCGTAGGCTTTAAGTTCACAGCCCTCAAAATGCTTAATCAGGTCTAAACCTGCTTTGGAAGTTTTCATTACCTTATGCCTGTGTTGTAGTTTGGCAGACCCACGACATATAAGGGGATTTTGTCGCTTCAATCGGTCTGCACAGGTCACTCTTGTAAAAAGAGCCGCCTAAAAACAAAAAAACCGCCAATGAAGGCGGTATAAAAGAGGAGGTCAGCCGAAACACTGGGAGAACGGCTATGCTAGAAATTAAATCATATTTTTGATTGACTGTCAATACATACAGTGGATATTTATACAGCAATTACCTCAATCTATTAAATATTATGTGATTAACAGTCTCATCTCTTTCCAAATGTTTGCTTTGCAAAAGTGCAAATCGTTTTTTCCATACTTTTCTTGATTGAAATAATGTTACACCTAATATTTTTGCTAAATTCCTTTCACTAACCGTTTTATATCCAAGTCCGTTGCAACCACTACAAATCTCTATCTTAGACATCAGTTTTAACTCGCCAACCCCTTTACAGCGTTTGCACTTAAAAGGGTTTATAGAGACTTCTAAGGCCGTTAATGCAAGGATGGCAACCGTTCTATTAGTTTCTTCTTTATTTAGCTTAAAACCGCACTGAATGGCCTCTTTTACGGCAAGTGCGTTCAACTCTGCTCGACTGTTATTGTCCAAAGCAAACTTGCTTAGACTATAGAGATACGTCAAGCGATCAAGACCTGTTAAACAAGCAGCAACATCTTGCGATGTAAGCCTACCTAATCCCGTGGATCGAACTGAATCTATGGGTGGAGCGCCTGGAGCAAGCATTGCCATCAACTCACTCATCAACAACCGCCATTGTTGGGTTATGGGCTGCAACATCATCCTCAGATGGAGGTAATTGTTTTATTCTTACCATGATTTCATCAGTAAGACCTCGCAGTGCGTTTGACCGCACATCACCTTTTGCTGTTTTCATAATATTCCAATACTTTGAAATTAAGTCATACCAATCATTGTCTAAACAGGCGTTAAAATCAGCTTCAAAATCAATCATCGTCAATCCTCGCTTTTCTATCTAACATTGCCCCTATAAACTTTTGTATTGCCCTTATATCTTTCACCGTAAAATCTTTTTTAAGCTGTACAGACGCTGTTGCTGTATTCAACCCAATTTCAAATAATTCTTTGGGTTTCTTTTCTGTCAGATTAGTCATTTTTTTCTCCATCAATGCGATCAGGGTTTACAATTACTCTGCTGTCCTCGCCATATTCTTCTGAAAGAACTACGCAAGTCATGGAGCGTGATGAGCCAAAACCTGAACTTGAATGCCAAGCATCTGGTGGGGCTAAAACATTCCATTGCTCAAAAATCATTCCTCCGATTTCCTTGCTTTCTTTGTGGTGAAGATGACCAAGCCACCCAAATCTATATTTTGATCTGCCCCACTCCACCGCTAACGTTCTGGTAACTTGCTCATAAATTCTTTGAGGGGTAATGCCGTTTCCGTGATGGGTTACGATAAGGGAGTTACCGAACTCAAAGTGCGTAGATACGTTGTAATTATTAGGAATCGTGACGCGAGGCTCATCAGCAAAGTACATTCTTAACGCCTCGTTTAACCACAAAGCCGCATCAGGATCGTGATTTCCTCGAACATTTAAAACAGTAACGACCTCGTGCTTTTGCAATAGCCGAACAATTAACCGCTTTACTAAATTAACGCCCATTCGCACTGTTCGGCCATATCGACCATCCGAATCTAAACGCGTTCCAGCAGCCGTTTCACTTTTAATATTATTACTGTGGAAAAAATCGCCAAGATTAACCAACAAACCATGCCGAGAATCAGGAGAACGAGCCACAAGAGAATCGACAGCACTTTCCAATATATTGACAGCAATGTCAGTGTCATAACTATCTTCCCCTGTTTGTTTTGACCATGCGTACATTCCTAAATGATGGTCGCCAATCATGTAACAATTCATTAATTTATCTACGGTATCTACAGGCGCTGTAACAGGCTTGTGTAATCCTTTTATTTCGTCTTTAAAGCCATCACGGAAATCCTCCAGCATTGCCTCAAGATCAAACTTTTCTCGCTCCTGACGAACATACTGGCCTTGCAAATTGCCCTCACCATCATAACGGCTGGTGACAAATTTAGCGTTAAACCCTTCCATCGTGCGATGATTAACATCTCTGTTAGGAGCAACCCCGTTGGCTGCTGCTTTTTTTTCTGCGCCTTTTACTGCGTTTCGTACAGTGCTTCTTGATACTCCTAGCGCGTTTGCCGCTAATTGTTTATTCGGATATTTTATTACTGCCTCAACAATCTCTAACTGCCGAGGCGTACAAAACTCTTTAAGATGCTCCATCAATAAATGTCTCCTATTCTCTCTGAGTGAAACTTAATTTCCTCGTTAAACTCTTTCAGCATTTCGCGGTAATCTGCTGCATATAGTTTTTTAATTTTTCTTTTGTCTCTTAACATTTGTTCGACAAAATCTTCACCGTAATAATTTTTCATCCATAAGGTGTACCAAGCCTCACTTGAACCGTATTTTTGACCAAAACCATTACAGCCCTTGCACTGTGGGTGCACGTTACATTTCTCCAAGGCCCAATAAGATGACGACCCTTTAGGAATAAAATGACCACCATCCATATCTTTCCAGTGATGCCAGCGAGACATTTCTTGTGGGTCGCAAGACACGCATTCTGCATAACCGTTATCATTTGCTGCTGCAATTCTTGATAACTTTTGAATAGCTGTGAGGCACTGAGATCGGAGAGTTTTCTTAGGCATTCTTAGTCTCCCGTGATGGAAAAGGAACGTAAATACCGTAGGATGTACCGATAAATCTCGTGATTACTTCAGCTATCTCTGATACTTCATTCCGCTCAAGTTTTGTTGTGCTTTTTCGATCAGGAAATTTAGCAATCTGTACTGGCCTCCAAACTCTTTCCTTGACGCTTTCCATCGTCCAAGGAACTTCAATTCGTTCTTTTGTGGCTGGAGATACCACGTTCATTTCATAACCAGCGTCATTACAAGCAGTAGCAATTAAGCGACAGTACAAATGTATTGCGTTGTTTTGTTCGTCAGTACGTTGTCTACCTGTTTTCCATTTAAACGTTAGGTATTTTTTATCTTCATACAGCTTGTCAACGTGACCCTTAAAGTTATGTAACGATTTGTCCGAATTAACTACCCAAGCCTCACCACTCATCGCAACGCTACCTTTAACCATTTAGCAGAAACTTTTTCACAATGTGTTTCACACGCACTTTTAGCGCGCCCACCATTCGAAATTTTTTGTTTTCTTACAAACAACTCCTCAGTAAACTCGCGCTGATTTGCTAATCTGCCCCTAATCGTGTGTTGGTTAACGTTTGAACGCTTTATAATTTCATTTTTTGTATAGAAATGTCCCTCAGTAAAACGAGGATCATCACCAACAAATTTATATTGATTAGGAGCAGTAGGATCAGCCACCGAATATAGCCCTCAATTCTGCAATGCCCTTTGCAGCAAATTCTTTTCTCTCTGCGGATGTACAGGTTGGCAATTCAGCAACATAGGGCTTATGTGCTAACGTCCCTGCCGACCCTGTAAACACGCCCTCGTTCGTTAATAATCCGATAATTGCGTCAATATCAGGCCAGCTAAAACGATCGTTACCTGCGCGCTTTTCTTTGTGAACAAGGTCAAATGCCTCTGCCATCTCTTCTCGACTAAACTTTGCAATCTGCTTACCAAATTCTCTTCTGGCTAAACTTAGCGATTCTGAATCAGGCCACTGGCTTTGCATCTTTGCCGTTCCATAGGTGTTTTGTAATCGCATAAAAAAATAAGCAATCGCATCTTTGTCATCATCACTGAAAGTTTGTAGCCTTTTGGTAGTCGTAGAGATTACTGGCGTAGTCACTTCTGCGCTCTGAAGAAGATTGTTTATTTGCATTTTCTTTGCTCCATTTTTTTTGATTCGTTTCCCAACGCCTATATGCGCTTTTCCAATCTTTCATAGGTGATCGACCAACTACCCATCCCCTGCTTTCGTGGTAATCAAGAAAAGCCTGTGGATCGGATATATATTGATTTTGATTTTTGTACTCAGTGACTTGAGCAAGAGAAGGTTTTTTAAATCGTTTGGGGGGCTTGCCCCCTATATCTGTATTATTAATACTTGTATTATTACCTTCAGCATTTTCTAAATAGGGGTATTTAGTTTTTGATAGGGGGGTATTTAATTTTCTAACTACCCTGATCACCCTCTTTTTGATTGCCTTTTTATCGCGGATTAACTGAATTTGTATAAAACCTTTGGCCTCAAGTGACTTAATGATTTGAGTACAGCGACCTTTTGAAATGCCAAAAAATTCCGCAAAGTATGCATTTGATGCATAACAATTTTGCTCGTTGTCCAAAGAGTCTATTTCAACTAAAAAAATCTTTTCTAGGAGAGTCAGTTCGCTTGTGAGCCATATCTCACGCGGTATCCAAATCCCTTTAAAGTCGCGTTCTTGCACTTAGCTTTCCCTTTTTTATGCTGTTATGAGTTCATAATAATACACGATTACGTGTAAATCAAATTAATTTTAAAAGCACAGCAATCGTTACTTTGTTAATAAAACTCATGCAAACGTATATTTTAATTAACTTCTTAAGTTTTTTATTGCGCTACTCACAAATGTGTTCTAAGCTACAACTTGTAAATATTAGAAAAGCTAATAAAAAATAGGGGAAGATTATGTTAAATAAATACAATCAACTTGTTACCACCGACTGGATGGAAAGTTGGTTAGTTTGGGGCGCGATCCCTAAGATGACCGCAGAAATGATCTGGTGGGCTTCGGATTACTTGGGAGGGCGCTGCTGTGGAAAATGACATGATTTTAGAAAAGCTAAAACTTCTCAGCGATCTGCAAAAACAACTTATTCTTTCTCGTTTGAAAAAACAGAACGAACATCAAAAAGCCATGCGGTATGCGCGCGACTACAACTTTGCGCTTATTTTAGCAATGCGCGTCAATAGCGGTTAAGATTTGTCGATTAATTTTTGTATGTAGGCGATTTCTCTGGCGCGATCTTCGTCAGACAACTGCATTATGAGATTTAAAATTTCTTTTTCTACAGCGTTGTGATCCACTTTAATGTCAGCCGAGGAAACGCCCGTTTGCAACCACCCTGCGTCAACGCCCAGGGCAAGCGCAAGTTCAACCAGATAGACTGACTGCTCTTGTGTGCCAGTTTCTAGGCCAGAAATACGCGCTTGATCGACACCAGATATTCGTGCCAATGCAGCTTGCGTTAATCCTGCTTCTTTTCTAGCTTGCTTTAAGCGTCTACCAATGTCCATCAAGCGGCTCTATTAAATAATCACCACAACACTACGCGCAATTACACGTTTACGCAACATATTTTAGAGAACTAATAATCATCTCTAAGTCGTGTATTTACTACTATTGCTACTTTTTATGCAAAATAAATACACGATGAGGTGTTGCATGGTTCAATCTAGTCGTGTTACGATAACGTGTATTCGGAGCAAAATAAACGTAAAGGATTAAAAATGAAAGGCAACAAGTTTTTGAGAAAGAGGTTAAAGGCAGAGCAAATGAGTCAGGTTGATCTGGCGCGTAAAACTGGCATCAAGCAGCAGACAATTAGCCGTTTGGTTAATGGAGTTACAAAGCATCCGTCCAGAGATACGGCTTTGCGATTAGCTAATTTTTTTCAAGTCAGTACCGATGAAATTTATCAACAGTAAGGGGAAATAAAATGAACATTCAAAGTGATTTTAATAAGTTTTTTAGCTTCAGCAGTAAAGAGCGCGCTGAGTATGATTTTATTCATTATGGTCGTGCTGAAATTAATGAAGATGATGAATATATCAATGCGTATTCAAAGTTAGTTTGGGAATCCAATAATGCTGAAAAGCACGAACGGAGGATTCCACGATGAACTCATCTGAATCTATTAAAAACTTATCTGCTGCGCTGGTAAAAGCGCAAGCGTCAATGGGTGGTGCTGTCAAAGATAGCAAAAACCCATTCTTTAAATCTAGTTACGCAGATTTAACCTCAGTCATTATGGCAATCAAAGAGCCATTCAGTAAGGCTGGTATTGCTTACACGCAATTTCCAACCAATGACGAAAACAGAGTTGGCGTAGTCACTCGGTTAATGCATGAATCTGGCGAATGGCTTGAAACGTCTTATACCTTGCCGCTAGTAAAAAACGATCCGCAATCTGCTGGGTCGGCTATAACCTACGCAAGACGTTACGCACTTCAATCTATTGCTGGAATCCCAACCGCTGATGATGATGCTGAGTCAGCAATGCTTAGGTCTGAATCTGCAAGGGTTGAGGATTACCGAGATCAGATTTCAGACTTAATGCCAAGCGTTAAAGCTATTAAGGATGGTATTGCTAGTGGTGATCTTGCTACGGCTAACGAAAGTTGGAAAGAACTTAGCGACACCGAAAAGCAAGTTTTGTGGGTAGCGCCAAGCAAAGGTGGAGTGTTTACCACTAAAGAGCGCGAAATAATGAAAACAACTGAATTTAGAGAGGCAGCATAATGAGTGGAGTAAATAAAGTAATTGTATTGGGTAATTGCGGTCAAGACCCTGAGACTCGGTTTTTGCCGTCTGGAGGCGCTGTAACAAATTTAAGTATTGCTACTTCAGAATCATGGAAAGATAAAGCCAGCGGTGAACAAAAAGAGCGCACTGAATGGCACAAAGTTTCTTTTTTTAATCGTTTAGCGGAGATAGCTGGCGAATATTTAAAAAAAGGCTCAAAAGTTTATGTGGAAGGTTCGTTGCGAACACGCAAATGGCAAAACAATGAAGGCCAAGATCAATATACGACTGAAATTATTGCCAGCACAATGCAAATGCTTGACAGCAAAGGGGACAACAAAACACCTCGATCTATTAAGCCTTCTGCGCCATCAACACCTCAATCTAGCAGCCAACCAGCCTTTGACGATGATATCCCTTTTTAGAACCCCTACGGATTGGCTCACCGTACCCAACGAGCCGCTTAAAGGAGAAAGTAATGGAATATTTTATGGCACTTTTTTTAATTGCGTTTTTAGCAGCAACATTAATTGATTGTTATGACACTTTAAGAGGTAATGATGATGAACGTTAAACAAAAATGGTGGGGATGGCACAAAGAGAATCCGCATTTTTATGAAATGTTTGAGCGATTTGCTTTAGCTTTAATTTCTAAGGGGCATTCACATTCAAGCGCATGGCTTGTGGTCAATAGAATTCGTTGGGAAACAGCAATAAAAACGACAGGCGATGACTTTAAGATTAGTAATGATTTTATCGCCTACTACGCAAGACTGTTTCATTACGACCATCCAAAACATGAAGGGTTTTTTCGCACTAAGAAACTAAAGACTGAAACTCAAAGAGTGCAAGATCAGACTAATGAAGAATGGGTGGATGAGTACCAAGAACAAGCGGAAAAGGATGCTGCATGATTATTGATAAATCTAAATTTTGCATACAGCACGGTGTAAAAGTATCGACTCTATCTGGATGGATGCAGAGACATTGGACAAAAGGCATACATTATTATGTAATTGGCCGCACGACGATGATTGACACAGAGGAGTTTGACCGATGGATAAAAAATTCCCAACAGGTATCAGACCACGCGGAAACGGGCTTGAAATTAAAATCTGGAAGCAAGGTAAGCCCGTCCACCAAGAGATCGTTGAGGCCAACCCCAACAATGCGGCTGACGTTAAGCGCGTAAAAAAATACCGAGACGAATTAAAAGTTAAGTTTTGGCTTGGCCTTGCTTTTGAGGAAGAAGAGTACCCTACCCACCTACAATCTTTTTACAGCATGGCTCAAGAGTACCTTGAAACACATCAAGGAAAGCACTCAACAAAACTAGGCTACCTCAATATACTTAATAAATATTGGATACCTCTGTTCGGCAAAAGGCCATGCGCTTCAATTACGACCCGTGAAATTAAACTTGCTCTTAGTAGGATAGACGCGTCAAGCAAAACCCGTGACAATGCGCTTGGGCCATTGCGTGGCGTTCTTGACTATGCCGAGGTGTTTCCGAATCCAGCAGCGGTTATTAAAACTAAAAAGGCACAAACTAAACCAATAGAACGGTATACGCCATTAGAGCGTGACAAGATATTGTCGTGCCTAACAGGTGATGTTTATGTCTACTTTGCGCTAATTTTTGGTTGTGGGTTTCGGCCTGGAGAGTTAAAAGGACTGCTTAGAAATGATTTTGATGGGGAACATTGGCACGTTCACCAGCAAATAGTAAGAGGAAAGCTAATCGAATCAACTAAAACAGGCCACCGCAGAAAGGTTTACGTTCCGCTGTGGGTTCGTAAGGCTATGAAGGAAATGCCTACTAGAATTGACAGCCCCTATTTTTTTGTTAATGAAAATGGTAATTTTTACAAAGATACCAGACGATTTAATCGGGCTTGGCAAAAAGCGCATAAACGCAAACAAATGCATTACAGAACACCCTACGTTTGCAGACACACAAGGGCTGCGGAATTGTTATCAAAGGGCGTATTACCGCCACTAGCTGCAAAACAATTAGGTCACTCTACTGCCGTGTTTTTAAACACATACGCAGAATGGATTGATGAGTATGCGTTTGACAAGGATTTTAACCAGTTTGAACCGCTGCCAGAAACGGAGCATAAACTCCATCGGTGATCGGTAAAATGATCGGTGGTTTATCGGTTAATGTCGCTCAGTGTAGGTCAAGAAAAATAGGAAGTCAGTATTCATGCGGTTTGTGGCCGACACTGGCCGACACTCACCGTCAATGCCACGGGTTCAATCCCCGTCGTCCACCCCATTAATTCTCCATATAAATCAATGACTTATAGTTAATTTAAATGGAAATATGGTAAAATGATCGGTATATGATCGGTATTCGTATTTGAATGACTGTAAAACCACCTCGATCTAGTGGCAAGATTTACTTTTTTACCTTTGGCTTTTTTGTTTTCTTGTAGCCCATGTTAGTACCTCGATCTATTAAAATATTAACGCGCAAATTGCCACAGCCATAGCAGACAAAAACGCTAATGCTGCAACCTTTTCAATATCGCTCCAGTTATGCATTATTTATCTCTCGCTACTGATTTTGTTTTTTCTACTGTACGCATTGCTCCAAGACCTAACATACCCATTAAAACGCTTGTAAGTAATGAACTGTCTACAGGTGGAACAGTAAACCAAATTCCCAGGATAGGACTTAATATCGTAGAATACATTAACGCCAATCCGCAAATCCAACCAATTGCTGGCCTCCATCCTGCTACAAAAAGACTTTTGTGTGCAGCTTCCGTTTTATTGACTTCAAGCTGGCCTTTAGCAAGTTCTTGCGCGTGACGTTCTGCCATTGTGCTAATTTCGTGCGCGAGTGCAGCCTTTTTATCTTTATCCACAATAAATTTATCTAGCAATCCTGTTACTGGGCCAATTAATGCTTCTAACATCTTAAATCCTCACTTTAACGGGTTTGAAAGGTAATCCATTGCCGACCACAAATCTTCTACCTCTCTCTTCATTGTTATCATCTTTGACTCAAATCCACTGACTTTTTCTGTCACTAACTCTGCTTTTGTCACAGTCGCTTTCATAGACTCAATTTCTTTTTCAAGGTCATTAACATTGTCATCAATTAACAGTAACTTATCTTGCTGGTCGATGATCGTTTGTAAATTAACGCCTAGCGTTGCTAGTTTGCCTTGTAACTGCGATACATCGTTATCTGATAGTTCTTGTTTAATTAAATCAATTTCGCTTAGAAGTGCTTGCTTGTCGGTTAAAACACGTTCCTCTAAAGGCGTAATGTCTGGAATTGATCTTGATTCTACGGACTCCAATCTGGAATAAAGGCTGCTTGCTGTCCACACACCGCCTCCTAGTGTTGTTGCAAGGCTAAACAAAATTGCAATATAAACACCCTTAAATGATGTGCCTCCAATCTTTAACTCAGTCTCTTCTAGGCTCACGTTTCATCACCTTCATCACAATCAATTTGATACATAAAGCAATTAAATCCTAAAGCCGTTGGGCCAGTGTTGTAGAACAAACTTTCGTAACCCGTATTAAGAATGTCAGTTTCGGAGGCGTAAATATCCAAGCCGTAATCACCCTGCCCATTGAGATAAACGCTGCTAACTGTCTCACTTGAAGCCCACGCTAATTCAACCGCTTGGTTAGAGGCGCTGTAAGTAAGAGTGTTATCTTCGACGCGAGTGTTGTTGTCCATTGCACCCTGATCTAAAAATGCTACAGCTTCTGGATTCCCTGCAACAGCTAAGAAAGCACCAGCGGCATTGGCGTGGTTTTCAATATCATCAAGGCTTTGATTGTAGGTATCAGCGTCCTCTTGAGAAACTGACATATCATTTTGCGCTATGTACTCTTGGACTTCCGCTTGGTCATCAGGAGTTTCAGCGGTTTCAGCGCGTTCTGCTACTTCTTGTACTTCAAGCATATCAACAACGACAGCAGTAAAATCTCCGATAGCATCTTCCATAGCATCGAGTTGGCTTTGCGCTTGCTCGTTCAGGTAATCTTCTGCTGAACCGTAAGGCATATAATTTACCATGCCTGTTAGCGCAGAGTTGTAAGCAGATATTTGTTCGTTTGATATGTAATAGTTTCCAGAAAGCTGTCCGCTAGAAATACCCATGCCTGTTTGAGATGCGTGGATTGAACCACCAACAAACATAATTCCTTTGTTTATCTGGTCAACAATTGCACTAGACGTTTCTATTAGCGTGTCAAGTTCACTTGATTGAGCGCCTGAACATAACAGATACAGGCTCGTCAGAACCGCTTTCTTCATTTTCATTATCATCTGTTCCTATCCCTAAAATTGAGTTGTACCATTTTTGTGTATCGCTGTAGTTTGGGGTTGGCATTTTTTTAGACCATGTTGCTGTGCGTCTTACTGCTACTTCACCGTAATCAGGGATGTACAAACTAGGCTGTGTCTTTATTAATAAAAAAGCACGTTTACCTACAACTAGTTTCCCGCTTGCAATCAAAGGGCAGGGAGTTGCTGAAAGCATCATTGATCTAAATGTTTCAACAGAACCTTGGCAAAGACGGCTGATAGCAGCCACTTTCATCCCTAAATCATTTAACAGCTTTGCATCTCTCCGACGATTGCAGTCAACATCCTTTTCATACGACCCATCTGTATAACCAATCAGTCCTGTTTGGATGCTTCGCCCACTACCTTGCAAACAAGTCTCCATGCCGTTAGACATATAAGAGGGAGCAATTGCACTCCCTACTGGCATATCGGAGGAACTTCCTGCTCCGTTATAAGTATTGCTTACTGACTCATCTTTGCTGTTGTTGTGCGAACTAACAGTTGATCCAACAGTGTTAGTGTTTAGCGAACCGTCTTGAGTATTGTTTGAGTCTGTATCACCCATAGGTTCTTCTTGCGCCATAACAGCACAAGAAAAACACAAAATTAGAACGGATTTTATAAACGCACTGAAGCTAGACTGCTTCAGGTTCAACTTCTTCGACTTCTTTGACACTTTCACGAATGGCGTTGGCATAAGCAGAAATTAAAACGTTCTTTTCTTCCAGCAACATTTGCAATTCGCCAGCTTCATTACGCAAAGCATTAACACGCTTAACGTGCATTTGTGCAATTTCCGTAAGATCATCTTCAGTGTATTCAACATCGTCAATGTTAATCATTCTTTTTTTCCTTTTTTACTGGTTGGATTTCTTCGCTTTTTATTCGATTAGATAAAATTGTTTCGATAGCTTTAAGCCCTTTTTCTCCTAATTCTTTTACAACCCAATCCGCAACCAGGCTATCAGTTACTTCTTGTAATGGGACAAAAGATTTACTATCGTGGTCAACTGCAAGGGAGCAGTCTCCATACGTTTTGTAACTTCCGATTTTACTTTTTTTTAAAGCCTTAAATGAAACAGACGTAATTTCTCCTTTATCGCCAACAGTTTTGCTGACAACTTCAAAAGTAATGTTCATGTTAATACCTCGATCTAGTGAATACCTCGATCTATTAAAGACCTCGATCTAGTGGTTTACTGCTTTGCTTTGCTGCCAAGAAAGGCAAATTGCTCTAGGATTTTATACGCTTTAGCAACAAGCGCATCGTCTTTTGGTGTTTCAGTGTAATTACAAATGACAGAGGCAATAGTTACCAGTGAAGTTGCAAGTACATATAATTCAATCAAGTAACCCATTACCAAGGAACCTCCGCTACTACTGACGGAGCCTTTGACTCTGCAATCACAGAGCCTATGACCGCTTGGCTTATAGGGGATACTGGTAACACCCCCACGTATCCTTGGACGATGCTTAAAACACCCAGTGCCACGCTGAATTGAATTGTCCTAGATTTTAATGCTTGTTTGATCTGTTCCATTTTAGTTGCTCTCCAGTTGAGTTATACGTGCTTCAAGTTCTTGAATGGTTGCGACTAATAGTGGTACGAGTTTAGACTGATCTATGCCTTGATAGTCAGGTACTTCACGCTCGCCCATGACAGCTTCAGTAACTAATTGACTTTCTGTACGCTCTTCTTGGGCTTCTACAGCTTCAACAACTACGTTACCTTCTTCGTCATATTCAGCTTCAACAGCCTCTACCGCAGGGATTACAACGTCCTCATAGACAGCAGAAGTGACTTCATACTCTTCAGTCTGCATTGCATCCTTTTTACCTGTTACGGCTTCAGGTACAACTTCCTGTAGTTCGTGGGCGAGGAAACCATCTACACGACTACCGTCAACTTTCCACGCAAAGTTGCATGGCTTTAACTCTTTGAGTCTATCGGTTGCGTTCTCGACAGGTTGCCAATCTTCTTTCAAGCGGTAGTCAGATGAAGTGTTATAGGCTGTGGCAGATGTGGTGGTTGTAATTGAGCCTACTTCTGAAGAACCTCTAATAAAGACAACAGCATTATTAGTTGCGGCTGATGCATAGCTGTCGTAAACCTTAATTCCGTTTGCTGTGTTTCCTGCAAACCCAACTACAAACTTACCACTGCTTGCTCCTGCTGATACTGAAGTAGTACCCACCAACACGGTTTTCGCAAAATAATTCTGGCTGTTTGTTAAGTGAAATAAAGGTGCAGTTTGACCTGCTGTTCCTATAGCAAATTCATTAGCTGTACCTGTGTTCAATGGTAGAAGTTCTAAAGCTCCAGAACCCACATTTGTCAATGTAGATGTACCGCTTATTGAGAAGTCCCATTCACAAACACCTCCTAGCGTCATCCTCAGTTTAGTTCCATCCGAAGTTTCTGAAAGATGAAGTAGTTTTGAAGGAGAGCCACCAATACCCACGTTTCCATTTGAAGTAATGTCGATGGCTGTATTCCAACTTATTGCATTACCTGCTGTTCCTGCTGGTGCTACGAATTGAGTAATTTTACCGCCCGAATGCTGTGTCATTGAAGCGGCTACTGAAGCTTCATATTTCCAACCGCCATTAAACGAAGCATTTTGCCCAACATACAGATCGCTACTAGTGTGAGCTCCAACAAAACCTCTGCCACCAACTTGCAGTGCGTTATAACCTGAACTCCATGTGGCAAGAGAGGTTTTTGCAATACCCACGTTGCCAGAGGAGTCGAGCTTCATGCTACCGCCACCTGCGGCAGTACCAAATGTCATTGACCTACTTGCTTGAGAGTATGCTATGTAACCATCCCAGTTTGTACCGCTATCGCCAAAGTAAATCGAACCTGTGCTTGACGCTCCACTAAGAATGGACATCCCTGCGTTACCTGAGCCTTCAATAACAAGCTCGTCTGCACTAGCATCAACAGTAGCACCGCTATCTGCTGTTTTTACATGAAGCTTACCCAGAAGTGTTGAATTTTCACCAATACCCACGCGATTATTCGTTGCATCAACGTGTAGCGTGTCTGTATCTACAGTAAGCACATCCATCGTGGCTGTGCCATTAACATTTAACGCGGCAAAGTCAGGACTATCAGTAGTAGCAACACCCTGATTTAAAGCCTTGACAGACGCTATGGAAGTCAACTCGCTGTCCATCAAAGCCCCTGCCGCTGTAACGTTTGTAGCATCGGTTACATCTGCGGAGGCTTCAATACCATCTAGTTTAGTACCATCAGTAGCAACATCACGCCCATCAAACGTGCTGTTGGTAGTTATCGCGCCTGTCATTGCGCCGCCAGATTTAGGAAGTGCCGCGTCAGCAGTTGTTCCTTGTGTTGCTGTAGCATAGTCTGACGAGTCAAACGCCTTAACTTGAGCAAGGTTAGTTACCTCAGAATCCATCAAAGCCCCTGCCGAGCTGACGTTAGTGGTGTCCGTCACATCTGCGGAGGCTTCAATGCCATCTAGCTTACTATGGTCAGCATCGGTAAAAGCGTTCGTATCTGAATTGCTTTCATACAGAGTCTTTATCTGAGCCGCAGTTTGATCAGCAGTAGCGCCTGACTCTATACCATCTAACTTAGTACCGTCTGTAGCAACGTCTCTACCATCAAAGGTTGAGTTGGTAGTTATAGCGCCAGTAAAAGCCGCACCAGATAGTTCGGCTTTATCTGTGTTTAGATTATTAAAGTTTGCATCTACTTCGTTATTAGTTAAAGGGCTGCCCTTTCCTGACCTGGTGGTAATTGTTGCCATTATGTTCTCCGAAAATTAGATATAAAAACCGCCAATTAAGGGGCGAAAAGGGCTTTAAACTTAGGATGCAGATAAAGTAATTGTCCAAGTTACAGACATAGTATCGTCAGCTTGCTTATTGACTACTGCAAAAACAGTACGACATAACATAGTGCCAGAAGATGCTGCGTTAAATACCCCTGCCTCTGTAACCGCTCCTGTTCCCTCAGCGGCCTCAAACGAACTTACAAAAGTAATCGTATTGCTTGAAGCAGAAGTGCTGTCTAGCGCCTCGCGTGAGCCTAGAATCGACACTAGGTCAGTCTGCCCTGCTGATGCCGCAGTTGTGCCTGAACCCAATGCCATATGACTCATTACCCCGGCAGAAGTCCCTGCCATGCGTGAGCAAATAAAGGTTAAACCTGCGCTGACAACAAGGTTGTTGATCTCTCTGGTTTCTTTGATGTTTCCGTTCTTATCTTTAAGAACAAGTGCAACATCACCGCGTAGTTTTAAGTTATCGTTAATCATTATTATCTCCAAAAGAAACCGCCTGAATTGGCGGTCAGTGTAAGTTAAGGGTTAAAAGGTTCCAGAATATCCTACATAATCAGATGCAAAGTAATCAAAGGCGCAATAGCCTTGTCCACGATATGAACCTGAGTCTGTTAACGCTGATGTATCGCTTAATAGTTTGCCTTTTACGATACTCAATATGTCTGTCATTGTGGCTAGATCAGAGCGTACTTTTACAAAGGTCATTGTCTGATCATCATCCGCACTAGCTTCACCGTCTAAATCATCGGTAACGCCAGCGGCTTCATTGATAAACTTATGAAAATCCTTTCTCTCAGAATCAACAAAGGCAGAACTATCAGCAGCACCTTTATTAAACGAGGCTGTCTGAACATCAGTCATCGCACTAAAGTCGCTTAATGCTTTACTCAATGAAAAGGCTTGAGTATCAGAGGTAACTGTCGGGTCAGCTAATGCTTTACCAGAGGCAACACTAAGGGATTCAGCAGCAGAGAACAAATCAGTCCTAGCCAGCCCAATACCAAATGCTATGGCATCTGTTGTGCCTGGAACATCATTGAGGCTTTTACCAACTGCAACCGTATTAATTGCATCAGAAGTGGCACCAGAATCACTAAAGGCAACACCTACATCTAAAGAGATAGTGTCAGAGGTTGTAGAACCGTCGTTAGTGACCTTCCCCAGCCCTGTAACGGTTGAGTCAGACGCACTTGATGAATCACCAAAGGATTTGCCAACGCCTTTAGACGGACTGTCAGACAAGCCTAAAACATCAAAGAAAAACCTAAAAATAAGAAAGTCACCAAATTTAAGTTCGGCAACAATCTTTTTAAAGTCTATATTAGCAATAGCTTTGTTAAAGTTTACATTAGCAATAGCTTTTTTAAATGCAACAACAGCTTTAAGCATTAAAAATCATCCCTGACATAAAACTCCAATATTTCATAAAGCGTCTCAACAACACCGCTTGCGTATGTCACCTCAATCTCGCCCTGATAAGAACCAGCATCAACATCTAACTGAGTGCCTGAAAATGAAAATATAGCAGCGCCTTCTTTAAAATTGTCTCCAACATCAGCAGCAAGCAATGTAAACAAGATCGTCGTTGTATCTTTTTTCCTAAACTTGAGTTTGCACGTTCCGTTTTCAAAATCAACAACAGAGCCATCATCTTCTCTTGTTATTGTTGCTTTGATCTGAGGTGCAGTGTCATTCTTTACAAGGGTGTAAATTTCGCTCATTTTATGCTCCAGGCTTTGTAGGCCATGTAATATCGTCTAAAGAAGTGGCGTTAGAATAATCAGATGGAACATCTCTCAATGCTTGTCTGTAAGTAGCCCATAAAGATTTATCGGATAAAGACAAAGGACTGTCTGACATTTGCGTATAATCACAGTCAGTTAATTTTTGGTTTCTTAATGATCTAATTTCAGCAAACAAGGAATTGACATCAACGCTCCATTCTTTATTTTTCCAAACATGATAAAGCGAGGGACAAGCTGCTCTTGTTTTCCATTGATTAGTATCAAGGTCATACCATCCTGTTACCATTAGCACATCATCACTCAAGTCATCAGGAACGATAACTGCTGTATCTCCGCTAGGCTGATAACTTTGTAAATGAACGTATTGATCATTATTCCCTGGAGATACAATGCCGTGAATATTTCCTTCGCCATTTACAAATGCAAACCTATGAGCCATAAAGCCCTCCTTAATCTAGTGGCAATCTCGATCTATGAAAAATTGTCGTCTACAGAACCGCCATTAAGAACGTAAAGAATAGCCCAATCCATACTGCTTGACATCGCTGCTCTAGTGCTTCCTATTGCATAATAATTTAGCATTCTTATCGTGCCAGCAGAATAATTAAACTGATAATTAAAATTAAACCTTGAGCTAGTTCCTGGGCTGCTTCCTGATATATAAACAGAAGCCGTGTTACTTACAAGAACGTAATAACGGCCTTTATCTAAAGAACTATCCATTGTAAATTCTTGATAATACCCTTCTGCGCTATTTGATCCTGCTGTGCCGTTAAACTTGCCTGTTGCAACAACTTTTGCAGTAACATCAAGATCGGTAGCAGAAAATAGAATGTCCGATGAAGCGGTGCCTGTTCCGTCATACACAACCATACCAAAGTTAGCAGGAGTTAGGCTTGAGACTGACTGCGCTTTAAGTTCACGCCATACAACATAACCACCGCCATTGCCGTTATTGCTATTAGGGAAAGCCGTTAATCCTCGACCCCATTTGTTGTCGTATAACCTTCGCCCTAATTTTGCAAAGCCGCCATAACCCTGATTGCCAGTAGCAGAGGAGGCAGGTCGAGCAATAATCAAATCACTTCCAGACCAGCTTGTAACGGGAAAATCAGTATTTCCAACTGCGGTGTTATTTGATGTAGCGTATAACAATGATTCTGCGCGATCAGTGTCTAAAACGGTGCGACCACTACTGTTGTAAATTTGTATTCCATAACCCATTAGCCTGTCCTGATAACGATGTAATCAAAAGAACTGCTGACTCCCATGCTTTGAGATACTCGGAAATACCCCGTATTACGAGTGCAATCAACATTTTTAGCATTTAAGCTATTAGGTGGAGTATTAGCGTAGGCAAAGACCGCCCAATCATCAGCGTTAGTCATATCAGTAATAGACACATCATAATAACTACCACTGGTAATCGTTGGCGTTGTACCGCTGGCAACTGATCTTGAAACGCGGTCAGCAAGGTCTATTATCTTTGTGCCGTTGGCGGCATACACCTCAAATCCGTAAGCCATTAACTCAAGTTCCCTAGTTTTACTCTTAGTTGAGAACCTTCAAATATTTGAATTGTATTATTTGTAATGACCATTCTTGAAGTTGAGGAACTTGCGCTGGATTGCATATTAAAACCGCTTTGTGTAGTGCCTGATATGTTGACCTGCGCCACATCAATAGTTCCTGTCTTTAACAAACCACCATTAATCGTTGTTATGTCTCCAGAGGCATCAGCTAATTCATCATTTAGATTAGTGAACGTTACAAGACCATCAAATTGTACTGATGAAAATGGGCTGGCAAATGTTAATGTTTGCGTGCCGCCCAAGGTTGCTTCGGTAATGTAATAGCTGGTGGCCCAATAATGAGCATCACCGCCTGTTACATTAGGTGGTGTTCTTGACCAGTTAGTTGTTAAGCCACTAAAAGCACCCGTACTAAAGTTATAGGAGGTGGCAGACGGGGAACTTGGCGCACTCCCCTGTGAAACAGAATAATAAACATAACCAGCCGCGTTTCGTGGGCCAGCGGCACCTGTAATACTTTGCCCGTTTTGTACAAACAAAATAGGCGATGTCCAAGTCAAAGAGGAGTCGGTGCCTGTATTACCTGTAATTTGCGCTGTAGTCGTTGATACATAGATAGGATCAGTACCCGATGGAACTGACGCAGACCAACCGCTTGGTGCTGTTATTGCATTAGTGCCAAAATTATATGAGCCGCCAGAGGGGGTGCTAGGAGTGCTAGATGCTCTCTTGTAAACGGGAAAGACAAACGTACTTAACCCATCATCGCCATTTTCTGCAAGTATTACGGGTGTTGACCAGTTTCCTGCGGTAACAGTCCCAGTATCGCCAGATATAGAAAACTGATAATTAGCCTGATACACAGGAGTTGTGCCGCTGGGAACAGTAATTGACCATGATCCTGGCGCGGTTAAAGTATTTGTTCCAAAGTTAAAGCTACCGCCTGATGGCGTTGATGGCTGACTTGACGCTCTTAAAAATACGGTTGCCGTAAAAGTAGATTGGCCTGGAGTGCCATTAATTGCTGCTGCGTTAGTGGTTGCCGTTACTTCGGCAGTAAAAGCTGATTTATTACCGCTGTAATCTACCGATTTAAACTTGTAAAAAAACGCGGTTGCATCCGCAAGACCACCATTCAAAAACTCAGTTTGTTTGCCCCAACCACCACCTATTGTAGCGACCACAGCAAAGGTGCCGCCAGAGGAAGTAGCTCGGTAAACTTCAACATTAGAGAAGTCTTTATCTGATGGATTAGTCCATTTTAAATTAATTGCTTTATAGCCAGCGGTAATGCCTAAACTTGTTGGCAATGCTGGAGCCGTTGTATCACCAACAGACCCTATGTTAGCCGTTACAAATGCACTTTTAACGCCAAGTGAATTAATTGATCTTACTCTTGTATAGTAAGTCGCTCCAGATACAATGGGCGCTATAACATAGTTTAAATTGTCGGTAATAATCGACGTAAACGAGGATTCATTGCTTTGGCTAACAGTGCTGAATTGAACGTCATATTGCGTAACAAACGAATCAGTACTTGCTCCCCATGACATAGTGACTTGAGGGACAATTGTTCCATCTAACGCAACGCTTGTTGTTGCGGTTAAACTCAATGAGCCTGGAGTGCCAACGGTAAACGGATCGGGTAAGTTAGTATCAGGATAAGTATTTTGTTCGGCTGATGTATCGTAGGTATAAATGGTTGAATCATATTCAAGTAAAATTAAATTGCAGGTTCCATCGTAGTTTAGTGTTATCTCCTCAACCTGAAAGGGCTTATTACCCCAGTTAGGTGTTGGATGATTAACCGTAACAACATCGCCTACTGATAGCTGTAATGCCTCACTAGTGGCTTGTATAGATGCTCTTAACGCATTTCTTGATCGCCTTAATATAACTCTTGCCAAATCTCTTGCAACATAATAATTAGTACAAGTCGGCAAATCCATGTCGCTAACTAATAGCGTCCCATTATCTTCCGCAAGATAAGCGGTTTCCTCACTAGAACCAGCATCGGGCCATGTTGCTGTATCAGGCTGATAATTAAGTTCAGGGTTGGCAAACTTAACGTTGACTCTGTTAAACTTATTTTCTTTAGACTCACCTGTTATTGATATGCCACCAATAAGGTTATCTGTCGTAAAGGCATAAACACTGCTGGCTGACTTATCAATCTTAAGGCTGTAAACGCCTTGATTGTAAGGCAAGAATCCACGGCAGCCCATAAGCATTTTTTGGATGTTATCAAACAAAGTATCATTAGTTTGTAATACAGCATTTGTCTGGAATATCTTGCCAACTGTACCGCCATTGTAGAAAGTGACGCTGGTGTCGCAATCGGTTGCAGCAGCACCAAACGCAACATCATCTAATTTTGCGCCAGATAATCCTTTACCAAACCTTTCATTAGATAAGTAGTCTCTTATACAAAGCGATGGATTTTCAGAGAATGTCCATGTTGATGGGGTAGCAAACCGTTGACTAGACACGCCTAAACTAGAATCATACCCTGCTGACGTACTGTCTTTGCGTGGATCGTATACCTTACGGCCATTAACTAGCGCAGTAATTTCAGGCACGCCTGAAAACACATCGGCATCCCATTTTAGCTTTATAGCTATGTAGGCCACACCCCTCAATCTATGATCAGAAGTCCAGCCAGCATTAGCGCCTGTCAGCAAGTTATCGTAAGGCTGATCATCTGCGCCAGTGTGAACATTGACGGTATATAAGCCGCTGTAGCGAGAATCAGTAATTGGAATATCATCTAGGTGGATGTTAGTGATCGAGTGAACATCACCTTCACATAATACTAAACAGATATACAAGAATTCGTTGGGATCGCCACCGCTTGCATCTCGCGTTGAGACAAAAACTCTTACGCCACCGACTCGACGAACGCCGTAAATAACGGGGATAGGCTCGATATTGGACTCTTTGTTAATGAGAAGCCCAGCCATATCATCAGCCGCTTTTTTCGCTTTCTTCTGTGCCTTTTGCGTCATCACATAAGAAACAGCGGTTGATGCAACAAAAATGGCAGCAAGTACAACCCAAGGAGCAACCATTATTTACGTCCCCATTTTAAATCTTTAATTGATTTGGGCGCAAACTCAAACCCCTCATCCCCTGCAAAATACAACTGCTGACTGTTGTGATTGGTTCGTCTGCCGTTTTCTTTCTCAAAGTCTTTCCAATGCGAGGCCATTTGCACAGTAATTTTACTTCCAGTTTCATCATCTTGAATTTGGTAGCCCGTTAGAATGCCATCAAATATTAATATGGCATCACCTACTAGCGCATCAGCATCGTTTAAAATGGCACGGTAAACTTTGATAGGAATATCAATGTAATTGTTGCTCAGAAAGATACTGACATACGTTTGCTCGACACCTGATAGCGTCAACGATAAATCATTTACACGCAGTTCAGCACTTTCAGTTACATCGCCAATGCCGATAAAATTAGCACTAGAATTCCAAGTGTTAGATAGGACACTAACGCTTCTACCCCAATCTGTTATTCTTAACACAGATGAAAAGTCTATTTGAACAAGGGTAGCAATGTTAAAGCTGTCAGATTCCAAAGCCGCAAGCGTGGCTGAGTTAATCAATCTAGTCATTAAACTGCCTCAATAAAATCAACGTCATAATCAACTAAAGAAGCTGATCCAATGCTGTATTCTTGAATGTCATTATTAAGTCGAACTAAGAAAGGAACGTCATTGTAAGTTACTGCTTGAGTACCTGTCATCGCTGTTTCTAGTCCAGGCTCAAAGGCCAAAGCGCCAGTACCACTTCGATCTGCCGTAAGCATATAAACTTTTGAGTGATTAGCGAACTTGACAACATCACCTGCTTTTAAAGTGCCTGTTAGACCGCTTATATTGACGGTTTTAGCGCCAACTGAAGGGTCGCTTGTTGTTACAACTGATCCTGTTGCTGAACCTGATGTGCTGCTAACTTCAGGCAAAACAATGCTAAACGTTTCTGCTGCCCCTCTTTGACTCATTACAAAGGCTAGAACAGGAGCAAATTCAGAGCGTAATAGGCGAGAATAACTAGCTGAAAACTCAAAGCGTTGCCCACCTATGTTACGCACCTGAGTGCGTCCAGATAAACTCTGGCTAGACAGATTGTAATAAACACTTTTAAACCCTACTGAGGAAAAGATTGGCGAGGTTGGATATGTTCCACTCATACGATTGATGCCCTTCCGCGATTATTGACTGCTTGATTGATCATGCCGACAATCTGACCTCTGCGAGATTGCAGTAATCGATCAAACCCTGCGGTATCGTTAGCTTGTACAGAAAAGTTGACGTTCACTACGTTTGAAGTATTGTTATTATCACTGCCAACAGCATTCTTTAGGTTTTCATTAGTGGCTATACGGCCTGAAGTACCCATTGTAAGAAGTTCAGGGCCACGCTCACCAACAAGATAGGATTCACCACCTCTAACCTGACCACCTAATGCTCGACCTCCAGCAATAGCCGTACCAGCAACGATTCCAGCAGAGGCATAACCCATAGCGCGGATCATTCCCTGTGTTGCGTACCAAGCTACTGGCCCTCCAAGAAGAGCGGCTTGCGCGGCAGCGGCTTGAGCGGCAACCTCAGTAGCAACAATAATTTGAGCAATAGCTAATGCTTTTTGCATGGCAAACAATATTCTGGCTTCTCTCGAACCTTCTTCAGCAACTCCTGCAAGCTGACCTATAATGCCAGCCGCACTTGCTAATACTTGTTGGTCTATTTTGAGTTTTGCATCTGTAATAGCTTGTTTATCTTCAGCAGACTTTTTGTCTATCTCAGCCAATGCAGCGGCGGTCTCTCTTGCCTGACCTTTTAATGCTTCATCGTGCGCTTGCTGTGTAATTAACTCATTAGCCAAATCATCCGCTAATTGAATTCTTTCTGCTTCATGCTGTAAAGCAAGCAGAGTAATTTTATCTAATCCGCGTTGAGCCGCTTTTGCTGCTCTCTTTTGTGCATCTTGTTCAGCTTTTTCAGCATCTGCATCTTTTTTTGCATTAGCTTTTCTAAAAAAGTCGGTTAATTTATCTTCGTTATCGGCAATCTTTTTATCAAGCGCAATAGCTTCTTTTTTTAGTCGTATTTGTCTTTCTAATTCAGCATTTGCTTCCTGCTGTTCTTTTGTACCACCTTTTACAGATGCTTTGTACGCATCTAAAGCTGGGCCAGTCAAAGTCAAAAGATTTAATTGATGCTGTAAATTTGCGTTATATTTTTGCTGTTGTTCTTTAGCTTTTTCAATAGCTTTATTGTTTTCTTCTGTTTCTTCACTAGCTTCTTTTGCTGCCAGATTTTGTGCTGCAAGTAAAACAATACCTCGTAATTGTTCATCGTTTGCCCCTGCTCTCACAGCTTCTTGATAGGCAAGGACTACGCTATTTGCACCTATTTCTTTTCTTTCATCTATTAATTTTTGTACTAAATCTTCATGCGAATTAGTTACACCATCAACGGCTCTGGTAATTTCGCGATAGCGTATGCCAGCTTTTTGTATAATAGCGTTTTGCTTTAGGACTGCATCACTATAATTCTTAGTGCTTTGTTCGGTGTGCTCAATTTGTTGTCCTTGCGCCTCATATACCTCGCCAAGACGTTTTATTTCATCGTGACCATTCTTTATGGCTTTAGCTAATTCGTCCTGCTCTTTTGCTGCCTGAAGAAGCGCTAACTCTCTCATTGCTCCTGTAAGATCATCAAATTCATCTATTAAATTACTTACGTCATCTTCTAAATCGCCTAATGCTTCAGATGTTCCAGTAAGTGCATGATAAAGAGTACCAGCTAAAATTGAACCAAACGCAATTACCGCACCAGCTACAGCACCACCAGAACCAAATATAGAAGCAATTTGCGGCCCCTGTTGGCCTAAAATCATAAACGCACTAGTTCCCATTTGCGCTTGTACTGCAACGTCTTGTAACTGCCAAGAGAGTTGTTGAGTAGAGCCTCGCATTGCTCTAAATGCACCGTTAGTTTCGCCAGCAGACATAGATGCAAATCTAGCGGCATCAGCTTGCTTTTTCATGGCTTCAGCGTTTTTCATTGCTGCTTGTGCTGCTTTTAACTGAGCAGTCGTTGCACCTTTTGCCTTTAAATCAAGTATTTTGATTTCATTTGCCGACTTGCCAGCGTTTCTAGCTTGCCGCTCAAACTGTTTAGTCAGTTTTTTAACAGATTGATCTAACGAATCAGTTGTTTTTTCTGATTTTGTGCCAGCCTTGTTTAATAACTCTAAATCTCCCGTAGCCGTTCTTACTCCATCACTATCAACGCTAATAACTAACTTAGAAACATCAACCATAACTATTAATCTCTTGAGAGTGTAAAGTGTCTAAATGACAGATAGCGTCGATCTCAAACACACTAAGATCGCCATAAATTTGCATATAGGCGTTAATTTGGGGGTAGGTAATACAATCTGGCGCAGAATTTTTAAGATCAACAAAAATAGCCCATAAATAGCTTAATTTTGGGTCTAACTTTGGCGCATCTTGTAATTCTTTGGGTTTTTTACCAATAGACTTGGCAACTTGATTAAGATTATCAATACGACTGACTTTAGAGCCTTTGTCAAAGCCTCGTGACCAAAATTGCCACTTAGCATATCGACTAAGTTCCTCAGTCAGCCCTTGATAAAATTTTTGCGGTCAGCAACAAAAGAATCCATTTGCGCTGTGACACTTGGCGCATTTGTGTATAACTCTTTTGCTTTTTCCGCACTAAAAGGCACATCATTCTTACCATCACTTAAACCACGCCAATCTTTTGTAATAGATACTAAAAGATCAATTTCCCCACCCTCTTCTTCGTTAAGCAAGGCTCTGTGATACTTCCGTACAGCCTTTCTGTACGTTTTTGAGTCTATGCCCTGTAGGGTTATGTAAAAATCAGTTTCAGCACCGTCTAAAGGGCTTTTAATGCGTATTTCAGCCCCTTCTTCGTGTGCTTCTGCGGTAAATAATTGGTTAATGTCCATTTTAATCCTCGATCTATGAAGTTACGCTGGTACGCGAGTAATTTTGATTTGTGATGCATCGCTAGAGTTGTAAAGAGCAACAAAATCTAAAGTTACTGTAATTGCTCCAGGGCCGCTAACTTCAGGGTTGCCAGAGTTATATTTTACTTTAGGTAACAGCACGATGTAGTCATTGCCAGCCGCATCAGTCAACGTAAACTGTATTGCAGATGTAGTTTCAGCAACAAACTTGTCTAACAAGGTGGTATTTTCAAAATAAGCAGTAACAGAACCTGTAACACTTGATTTACCAATAGACGGTAAAAGCGTGTCAGCAGAGCCAACAACATAAAGTGCTTCCATACCGTTATCAATGTTTAACTCAAGTGCGGTAATAATTGCGATTGCTGAACCACCTTCAGTAATTGAGCCTGAAAAAGAGTCAAAAGGTGCAGTTGTAGATTCAGCACTGTAGGTAGCACTACCTAATGCAGCGCCTGATGTTGCAAAACCAGAGCCAATAATGCCAAATGAGCCAGTTACCATTGAATTTGGCGCAACAGATAGCGACATTGTGTTGAATTGACACCCTGTAGAGCGTAAATACTTACCAATATCTTGATGATGGCGCTCAACAGTGTAGCTTCTGCGTGTTGTGCCAGCTTTTAGGACGTTTGTAGCCCAAGTACCGCACAAAGTAGCTTCTAAAAGTGCATCTAAACCGCCATAAGACAGTTCAAAGTTAATATCACCCGTTACAGACTTGTTTCCATGTCTAAAATGGGCAACCTGTCGATCTTCACGCAATTCCTCTGACTCAACTGCATCTTTTGACAGACCTAAAGTTGTTCCAGTGTGGCGAATTGGTGTAAATCCTGGGGATGATGGAGTTGTTCCAAATGTTGCTTCAACAACATAGGATAAATTGTGGCGTGAGCCAGTAGCGATAGTCATATTTTACCTCGGAGTTACATAAGCCATATAGTTAATAGAGAGTGAAATAATGAAACGATCTTCGTCTCGTATTCCTGTGTTTCTTGATACATTGCCAAGCCGTATGGTTTTTCCATTGCTAGACAAATCTGTACCACGTTTAAAATGGTCGGCTATTGCATCGGCTTTTGTTTCTGCTTCGCCACGCCCTTTACCACTAGGCGCAAATATATCTATTTGGTAGATTCCTATATATTCGTCGATTCCGCTTGTTCCTAATGCCGCTTGAGTCGTCAATGCTGGCAAAATAGTAGGACGCAAATAAAGCGTATCTTTTACAGGAGTAAATACTGTGTTTTCCCATGCAATAGGCGCTTGCCCTGCAAGGGTGTTCAATCTTGAATCTAGCGCGGAACTTATGTCTGCAAATATTGTACTCATGCCGCAACCTTCGCTAATGCTTTAGCTAATTTATTCTGAAATTTACTGACGCTTACTCGAACCATTCCTTCAGGCTTTTGAACGTGTGACCACCCTAAATATTCAATTCTTTCGCCATAAGGCAGATTGTTAGTAAGAAATATAGGCTGATCTGCTTTTGCAGTTTGAACAACTGATTCCATTGCTGAAATAGTCGCTGTATCTGCGGTAATTGTCGTTAATTTGCCTGAAGCTGGTGTATCTAATGTACATTGCCAGTTACTTTGTAAACTACCAGCAACATAATCTGCTGGAGGTGGGTTTTTCCATAAAGACGGATCACCAACAGGAGTTTCCCTTATAATTTCTGAAAACAAGTCAATTGCTGATTCCTTTACAACAGTAGACACCTTTTTGTTTGTTTTTTGAGCAAACTCTTTAAGATCGACACTGAATGTCATAAAAAATGTCCGTACCTGATGGGGATTCTGTTGCAACGTTCATAACCCGATATGTAACCGAATCAAACGTTAAAGAGTCGTTAATAATTGGTGCAGTAACGCCAGATTGAACTAATAGACGAATATCGTCGTCTTTAATGTTTTCTCCAGCCTTTTCAAACGCATTAAATTGCGTTCTAACAGCTTTAACGCTAAAACTTTCAGTCAAACCTGTAAAATAATGACCAGTGGCAGGGTTAAACCTACGGCCTGAATCTCTTGTGATAGTCGCAGTTGTACCAAATTTAGTAATTAACTGCGTAGCCGTTTTTTTTAACGAGTCGTAATCAAACACGCTTCACCATCTTCGATCTATGGGTTAATTTAGCTAATTTAGTATCGACAGCCTTTAAAAAGGTTACGGCTCTAGCTTGTTGGGCATATTCAACCTCTAAACTGCCAACTTTTTCTTTTACTGTCTCTCTTTCTTGATTATCAAGTGGATCAACGCCAGCACCTACGGCAATAGCGGTTTCCATTTGAGCATCTTTTAATAATTGGGGGATTTCGTTATTTTCAATGTAATAATTGTTGACCATTACGCCATAACGGGGCCACATAAGGGCTTGGGCTTCTGTACCCTTAGTACCTAAAAAATCTTTACTTTCTATGTAATCCATCGCACGAATCAGCAATACAGCCGCAGTTCCAGTGACCGTAAGACCTCGATCTGATGCATAGGTAGCTAACTCAGCTTCACTAACATAAGAATTAGCAGTAGTAGAGCCTGAACCTGTTTCAACGACGATTGTTGCCATAATAACCTCAATAAAAAGCCCCACCCCCGAAAGGATGAGGCTAGTCTTATTTAACCAAGTAACAATGCAGTATGCTCTGGCTTGATGTTTTTAACACCCCAAGCTAGACCAACTTCATAACGTACTTTTCTGTAGCCTTTGTACATGGAGAATTCCATGCTAAGACCTGATCGTGGATCAGTAATTACGATTACATCTGATGCCATGTCACCCTCTTGAGGACGGGCTGGCGCACGGGCAGCAAGAACAATCGCAGAGCGATTAAATGCCATGTTACGTGCAGATGCAGCAACAATACTGATTGCCTTGTCACCAACAGGAAGTGCTTGTTGCAATCCTGGGGCAGCAAGAACAATAGTTGCACCAGATACAGCACCAGCACCAGTAACTACAACGTACTTGTTAGTATCGCCAGCAAAAGTGATAACATCACCAGCTAGGATAGTTCCAGTACCAGCAGCTTTCAGTACGATGCTTGTAGAACCAACAGCGTGTCCAGCAGTAGTAACAGCATTAGCAGAAGTACCAACGGCAGCAACAGTGTTAACTTGTGCAGACTCGCGGATAGGCATTCCGTTAATGTCCAAAAGGACACCTTGACGCAAGATAGAATCACTACCAGCATCAGCAACATTAGCTTGCTTGCCTAACAGGTTTACACCAGCAGCAGTGTTAATCACTAGCTGGTTGTCCTGTAGAGGCGCACCATTGTCCTTTAGGATTCTAAGTGCATTTGAAGCATCGGTGTAGTCGTTAGCTGTTCCAAATGGAGTAGTACCAGCAGTACCGTGAGCGCGAGAGAAAGTTGACTGCAAACCACACAGATCAGTTTCTACTTCGTTGGTCACAGCGCGGATAGCTTGTGCAATTTTGTTAGCACGTACACTTCCGTATCCAGCACCAGTGTTTAGACCTTTTTGATCTTCTCCGTTAAAACCAAACTCAGCCGCGCGCGACTTAGTAATAGTAATATCAGTGAAACCAGAAGTTTGACCAGTTGGATCAGGAACAACCATCGCTGGGGTGATGTTTCCAACGTTTCCAGCAGGTTCAACATCAACACGAATAGCTTGCCCAACTTGAGCAGTATTTGCAGATGCGTTCATA
>Ga0222716_10000657_pt1 | contig 29759 bp, 20 predicted proteins | sample C33_13DmetaG_FD_165044 | JGI IMG/M metagenome (GOLD analysis project Ga0222716, IMG submission 165044) | Estuarine water microbial communities from San Francisco Bay, California, United States - C33_13D | ecosystem: Environmental > Aquatic > Marine > Unclassified | place: USA: California... | reverse complement strand
GGTTACCCACCGCGTAGACCTAGAACGTCAACCAATTTTAAGGAGAAAACAAATGGGAAGACCTTTACGTAAAGATGTACTCGGCGTAGATGCTATCGGTTCATATACTGGTGCGGCTACTGGTGTTCGTGTAGAAATCAATGATGGATCTCTAAGAACAGATGGTGTTATTATTAAACAACGTGGTGCTATCACATTCCAATGCACTAGAATCGGCGATGTTGCTACATTAGCAAACGTAGCAAATTACAAATTAGTTAATGCTACTCCATCATCCGGTACTATGAGAATGTGGGGATGGTTAGGTGGTAACGGCGGAACTGAAATTAACATCCGCAAAATCACAAAACGTGTCGCTACAGACTGGAGTGATAACAAATACACTTGGACGTTAGAAAACGATTCTTCAAACGACTATATCGTATTAACAGCAATCTAAGGATTAGTCAATGTCACAAGTCCTACAGACCAACGGCGATTACCTAATTAAAACAGGAGAGGGTAAGGATATTACCCTCGATACTGGTCCCGGTGTTGGTAGAGTAAGAGTTACAGGAAATTTATTAGTTGAGGGTGATACTCTTACCGTTTCTGCTGAAAACTTAAATGTTAGTGATAACGTTATAACGTTAAATTATGGCGAAACTGGTGCAGGAGTGTCATTAGTATATTCTGGTATACAGATTGATAGAGGAACTGAAACACCATATGGTTTAATTTTTGATGAATCAATTGATGCATTTCAAGTTGTAACCGGAGCAGAAGGTGCATATGGGTTTACAAATAGTAGATTTAAAACTAGATACATACTCACTGATGCAGATACCGATAATGGTGACTTAACATTAATTGGAACCGGTGCTGGTGTTATTAAAGTTACTGGAACTTTAAATTACGAAACGCAAATAACAGACGATGACGATATCCCAAATAAGAAATATGTTGATGACGCTATTCGTGACAATCCAACTTTCCAAGTTTTAGATGATGATACAAGGCTTATCGTTTCTGATAAAGACATTTCAGGTTCATTAACATATCTATTTGATAATACCGGATATACTACAGGACCCGATGGGGAAAGTGCTATATCAGTATTAGTTGATGGTTCGTTAATCGCACAATTTTTTACCAATAGACTTGAAATTGGAAATTTAGAAATTGGTGGAGGATATGACGGACTTGATATTACAACAAAATCAGGTATCACCAACGAAAATATTAATATTAGAACACAGGGTACAGGTAAAGTTGTTCTAGATTATGCGTTACAATTATTAGATTTAGAAGGAACTCAGCCTGCTTATGTTTCAAATGCAGGATTACTACACGCTGGTCCAGTAAACGTTGGAACTACTGGAATTTATTTCGTAAATGACAGCATTAATGATGCGAATGTAAGTAATGGAGCAGATCCGAGTAACAATAATACGAGATATCAACGAGGAGAACTGATAAGTAAAAACAAAGCATTACTTTTCAGTATGTTATTTTAAAGAGATAAGATATGATTAAAAACACTTTGGTTACAGCAAGTTCAGTTACAAACCCAGATTTAGTATATACTAGTTCTAGTACAGGTGCACCTATAGTATCGCCTGTGACAGGACAAACAAATGCTATCACTACAATAGTTTTATGTAATATCGGAGCACCTAGTGCATCTGACGAAACTGTTAATGACGTGGTAGTAAACGTGTACGTTGCTCCACAAGGTGTAGGAGCACAATCGTCAGGTGCAACTTGTAATTTAATTGTAAGTAATCTAACAGTACCAGCTGGCGAAACTGTATTCTTAAGCGAAGAAAGAATAGTTTTAGATCCAGGAGATGAGATCTATGTAGGTACAGACACCGCTAATCTTTTATGTGTAACAGTAAGCTCATTACCGGTATAATATGAAATTTTTAAAAACAGGACATCTAAACAAATTTGCTATTAATAATCAAACATTGATAGTATATCCTAAAGGTGTAGGCACTGGTAACAGAGTGGTATTCAATGCTGACGGCGGATTAATGCTACCAAAAGGCGGAACAGCAGATAGACCGAAACTAACAGGTGTACGCCAACCTACAGATGCCAACGGCACTATCCGTTACAATACAGATACTAATACTATAGAAGCATATATCAACAATGTCTGGACGACTGTAAGAGCACCAGGTGCTACTGCTATTTCGACACAGACATTAGGTCCAGGAAATGCTGTAGAAACAGTTTTCGGACCATTAACAACAGTTCCAACAGGAACTTCATATCAAGCCAGCGATAACAATATTATCGTATTAGTAGAGAACGTTTTCCAAATAGGAAATGGTACTAACTTTGATATAGAACAAAGCGTATCAGGTTCATTAACAGGTCCTAATGCACCTTATGCAGATGGATGGTATATCAAATTTACTTCAGCAGTTGATGTAGGCAAGGACGTAACAGTTTACTTCGGTTACGCTGACTAACAATGGCAATTGGGCGAATATCAGGTCCGTTATTAAATGAAAATTTACTAAGGAATGGTATTGACCTTTCTTTCGACACCGATCATTTATATCTCAACGTAACAGAAAATAGAATTGGAATTAACAAAGACAATCCTATATATGATTTAGATGTAAGTTCTATAATTCATACTACTGATCTTATTTCAGATACAGCAAGAATAGGAAATGTTAGATTTTTCGAAAACACAATAGCAACTACCACAGGCCCGTTAAATGTAGTATTATCCGATGCAGGTAATACAATACATTATGCAAAAATACTTACCGACGATTTAGAATTTGATAATTCTAGAATTTCAGGATTATCATCAAATCAAAATATAGAATTAGATCCGAACGGAACCGGTAATACTGTTTTTGAATCAAATGTGACCATTACTGATAATTTAAATGTTTCCGGAAATATTACATTAGATGGAAATTTATCTACATTATCAAATATCATCATAGGTGATGAAATATTAGATACCATTACAATCGCTCCTGATTTTACACAAAGTATAATACCTGGAACTGATAATCAATGGAGTTTAGGTGAAAACACAGGAGATAGCTCACCGAGAAGATGGTCTCAGATGTTTATGCACGATCTAACACAAGTTACAACAAATAGACCGAACGCAGTTAAAGTTTCTGATCAATTATGGTTAGACGGAACTATCAATAAAATCACAGGGTTACAGTCTAATGAAGATATTTTATTAAGTCCAGACACTGGTATTACATATATCGAAAGCACAAAATGGGAAGATAGTGATATTACTAATCTTCTTAATACTCCTCTTACATTTACTAGCACAGGAATCGGTTATCTAAGATTTATGGGTAATAATGGATTCGTATTGCCGTCAGGTAATAATGCAAGTAGACCAACAAGTCCTGAACTAGGAGACACTAGATGGAACACACAAGAACAATATCTTGAATGTTTCGATGGTAGTGTTTATCAGCTTTCAACTGGTGCTGGTGGGGAAGTTACCACAGATATTATGGAAGATCTAGGTAATCTCTACAGCCTCATCCTCGGTTAATTTTCCAATATAGATAAATATAATTAATCGCAAGTGCGACCACACTTGTGAGGACAAACAGAACAAACCCGCTATGTAAAGGGGTTATATCCGTGAAATTCGGTGGTACAAAGGAGAGCGCATGGCAATAGGTCGAATATCCGGTCCGCTCTTGAAGTCGAATCTTGAACGTAATGGAATAGATTTAGCCTTTGAGACTGACCTCTTATATCTTAACGTAACAGATGATCGCATTGGAGTTAATACTGCTTCTCCAGCTTACGACCTTGACGTAAACGGTACCACAAGAACAACAAATCTTCTAGTAGATAATCAATTAGATATAGGAAATTTCACTATCAGTGGAAATACCATTCAGGTTGATACTACAACTATAAATTTTATAGCCTCTCCAGGCGAAGCAACTTCTTATCATTCTATATTAGAAGTTGGTGACTTAAGACTAACTGGAAACGTAATTTCAACTTTTAATTCTAATGCTAATTTAGAATTCCAACCAAACGGTACAGGTGAAGTTGATATATTATCAACCACGAATATTACTGGCAACTTACAAGTTGATGGAAATATTAATGCAGATGGAAATATTACAATAGGTGGTAATATTATTATCGGAGATTCATTATCCGACACTATCGAAATTAATGCCAGTATTCAAAGTGATCTTATTCCTGAAACAGACAATACATACGATTTAGGTTCTTCTAGTTTTTATTGGAGAAGAGCATATGTAAATGATTTATATGCTGATACATTAGATGTTCCAACTCTAGATGTCGGCAATTTAATGTTCCGTGATAATGAAATTACAACAACAACAGGTTTAGATTTATACATTGACGGCAACGGAGCCGGCGGAGTTAGATTAGGTAATTTTAGAATAGTAGATAATGTAATAACCAATGTATCAAACGGGGCAATAACACAGATAGCACAAACAGGTACAGGCTATTTTAAAATAGCAACGACAAACGGTTTTGTACCTCCAAGAGGAAACGATGCTGAAAGACCAACAGCATATGCTGTCCTTGGTATGACAAGATATAATACCAACAGTAAAGCGTTAGAAATTTGGGACGGAGCGGCATGGAGTTCACCAGCGGGTGCTTCAGGTGCTGTTTCAGAATTACAAGCGAATGACATCGCGGCATCATTCGCATTAATATTAGGATAATACATAGATGCCTACCGTATTTAAACACGCAGTTGTAACAGATATTGGAACCACTCCGGTTGATGCATTACAGATCGGCGAAGGTGTTAGAGCAACCGTTATTGGATGTAATCTAGCAAATACTACAGATTTTGATACAGTTATCGTAGATGTATATATAATAGACGAAAATTCTACGCAAGGAGTGTATGTTAAATCATTGCCGATACCTCCGGCGAGTGCGACTAAATTAGTAACTCAGGGTGAAAAATTGATATTACCAGAAACGGCTGGAATAAGAATCGTATCTGATACAGAGGCAAGTGTTGATGCTACTATCAGTTATGTAGAAATTTCATAGGAATAATATTATGGCTAGTAATTATTACATTGGTAGAGATCCAGAAGAAATTTTAGGAAACAGTCCTAGATTTTTCTACGGCGTTAGAAGAAACGAAGATGGAGAATTATTTTTAGTTCGTAGTGATATGATTACTGATACTACTGACATCATTGATGTTAATGCTCCGGGAACTCCTAGTGAAACTTTTGAAGATTTTGAAGAAGGTGTAGATTATTTCGAAGGTATTAGAACAGATCATCAAATTGAATTTGATAATTTAAAATATCCGCAATATAGATGGGACGATAGATCACTATTTTATTATGTAGATAGTGAAGGCAGATTTACAGTAAGAATTAATAAAGGATACACATATCCACCAGGAACTTCTGGAGCATAAAGAGATAGACTATGGCAGATTTTAAAATAAGTAGAATTAGATATACCTGGAAGAATACTTGGGTTACAGGTACAGCATACAATCGAGACGATATCGTAAGATACGGAGCGAATACCTATGTTTGTATGATACAGCATACTGCCCAAGCAGATTTTAATAGTGATATAGCATATATTCCACCTGGCCAATCTAATGCTACTCCAAGATGGAGAAAGATGACTGATGGTTATATCTATAGACAATCTTGGCAAACTTCTACACTTTATAATTTTAATGATGTAATAGATTACGGCGGTAATTTGTATCGTTGTAATACAGCACACACCTCTAGCGATTTTGAATCAGATTCTTCTAATTGGACTTTACATTTAGATTCTATTGACTGGAAAGGTGAATGGCAAGAAAATACAACTTATGGTAAAGGCGATGTTGTAAGATACAACGGCATAGTCTATGAATGCACCACAGGACACACAGCACAGTCGTTTGCAACTGGATTAGAAGCTGATCTAGGCAAATGGACAGTCGTACATAAAAACGTAGAATATAGAGAAAGTTGGGTAGCTGACAGAGTTTATAGATTAAATGATCTAGTTAGATATGGAAGAACTATATACAGATGCACAACTTTTCATACATCAGGAAGTAACTTTGACGATTCGAAGTTTAATGTTGAATTTTATGGATTTAATTTTAGAGGTACGTGGGATGAAGAATCATACTACGGTATCGGTGATATAGTTAGAGATGGCGGATTTGTATATTATTGTAACAGTGCTCACGTAAATCAACTTCCTAGTGATAGTCAATTAGGTATAAATCAATGGTGGAGCCAATTAGCACGTGCTACTAGATTTTTAGGAGATTGGGATGCCGACACAGTATACCTTCCAGGAGATTTAGTTAGACGAGGTGGACAATTATGGATTGCACTTAATTTAACAAGCACTGACGGAAGTTCTTTAGATTATCTGGACGACAGCGCATGGGAATTAGTGATACCTGGCGGTAGTTGGAAAAATTTCTGGAGTCAAGGATCTACATATTCGGTAGGAGATATTGTACTATTTGATGGTTCGGCATACAAAGCCAACATCGAGCATACTGCCGATTCACAAAATTATCCAGGTGATAATGGATCAGGATATTTTTATTGGGATCTAATGATACAGTCCGGTGACGGAGTAGGATTAACAGCACAAGGCGATTTACTAACCTATAATTTATCAAGAAGATTAGCAAATGATGGATCTACTTTCGATACAACAAATGTACCTATTGGCTCTACAGATCAAGTATTAAACATTAATAATCAAGATACTCTATTTTATAAATTCTGGGGAAGCAGTCAACAATTTATATATGTTGATAAAGATGGAGTTGATGATGACACAGATCCGCAGAGAGGACTAAATCCTTTTAAACCATATCGAACAGTTAGATTTGCCTGTGAAAAAATTGAAGATCAAAATTATTCAGGAACTAGTACAATATATATAGGACAAGGCGAATTTGAAGAAATATTACCTATAGTTGTTCCAAAAAAAACAGCCATTACCGGAACAGAAATTAGAACCACAGTAATTAAACCAAATCCAATCAATTCTAATCAATTAGCAAATCAAGCGTATAGAGAATTGTTAAGTCATTTGTCAGGTAAAATAGCGGGGATGTTCAGTGCAACTTTGGTCGATAAAACAGAAGGAAACACACAAACTCAAGTTATTCCTACAACACCAGTAGAAAGAGTAGAGCCCGATCCGTTAGGTGGAGGTGATAGAATTGTTATAGTGAATACTCCTATTACCGCAGAGCTTGCTACTGAGCACATTCAAACAGTCATTGGAAACATGGTTCAATATATCCAATTTAATGTTAACAGCGATGGCGCAGACGTAACAATAACAGGAATTAATACAGCTACTGAGCTTCAATACTATATTAATGCACAAACAATTTTAACACAAAACATAAATTTTCTTGTAGCTGAAGCAAAAGCATGGTTAGCAGTTAATCATGCATCAGACACATATGATAATACAATATTAACTAAAGACATTCGTAAAATTGTACGTGCTTGGATATATGATTTAACATATATTGGAAATTATAAATCAGTAAGAGAAGCAAAATATGCCGCCTATGCAGAATTAGGTTCTAAAGGCACAGATATGTTTTATGTTCGTGATGCTACCGGCATCAGAAATCTTACAGTTAAAGATTTAGAAGGATCACTAGCACCACCATCTATCTATGATTTGTATCAACGACCTACAGGCGGATCATATGTATCACTTGATCCAGGATGGGGACCAAACGATCAATCTGTCTGGATTACTACTAGATCATGTTATGTACAAAACGTTACTACATTTGGTTACGCAGTAACAGGGCAAAAAATTGATGGAGCATTACATAATGGCGGTAATAAATCGATAGTATCCAACGACTTTACACAGGTAATTTCAGATGGTATCGGAGCTCATGTATTAAACAATGGACGTGCTGAATTAGTTTCGGTATTTACGTATTATGCACAGGTTGGATATCTAGCGGAAGACGGAGGTGTCATCCGTGCTACCAATGGTAACTGTTCTTATGGTAGGTATGGAGCATTAGCAACAGGAATTGACTCAAATGAAACCCCAAGATCTGCGACAGTTAATACCAGAAATCAAGAAGCAGTTATAGCAGATGCTTTTGCTGGAGAAGTTAATGATGAAATTTTAGCACTACAATATTCAAACGCTGGTCGAAATTATACTTTAGGCAACTTTACATTTGTTGGGTCAGGAGTACAAGCATCTGTGATCGGTGATGAGATCAGAGACAATGCTATCTTTGATGTACGAATCATTAATGAGGCAAGACAGCCGTTTGATACCATAGTTCCAGATGGAAGTTTTGTTGTTGGATTAGACTACGAGATTTTAGTCGCAGGTGATACAGAATGGACCGCTATCGGTGCACCTAACAATGATGTAGGAACACAGTTTAGAGCAACAGGAACAGGCAGTTCAGAAGGAACCGGTACAGCATATTATGTCCCGCCATTAGCATCAGCAGGCGGTACAGGATTTATTCTAGTAGGTAACAATGCCCAGGCAGGTAATACAACAACTATTACGATCGCATCCAATGATGAAAACGAACAAGCAAACTTATTAGGAACAAGGATCATTCTTACATCTGGTACAGGTACAGGACAATACGGGTACGTACACGCATATAATTCTCTAACAAAAGTCGTTACGGTGTATAAAGAATCAGACGGAACTCCAGGATGGGATCATGTTATTGCCGGATATCCGATACTTTCTGTTTTGGATACGTCATCAACATATCGATTTGAACCAAGACCAGTATTTTCAGATCCAGGATTTACCCCTTCACAACAATCGTTCGGAGTGTCCACTGCATGGAGAAATATCGTTTGGGGAGAAACTACAGAGACATTAGGTGTTAAAACAGGGCAAGTAGGAACCGGGGAAGTAATTGAAGATGACGGATTAGTACCATATGCCGCTTCGTTCTTGGTAACCAAACAAGGAAGATCTTATACAGTAACTTTAGATGACGGCGGTGCTGGATATGTCCCAGGAGATAGTATCACTATTTTAGGAACAGACGTAGGAGGAGTTACTCCTGATAATGATATCAGGATAGAAGTTCTAACAACAACCGATGATAGTACAGATAGTGTAGTAACATTCCAATATGAGGGAGTAGCAAAAAGTGGTAAATTTATTGCGACAGCATCAACAGGAACAACAGCAGTATATAGTGAAGACGGTGTAACCTGGGAAAACGGAGATTTGCCAAGCTCAGGAGATTGGAAAGTTATCGGTGCTGGAAATAATAAATTTGTTGCAATACAGAATGATAGTAATGTAGCGGCAACATCCAATGACGGCGTGACTTGGACATCTAGAACTTTGCCTGCTTCGTCATTATGGAATGATATAGCATACGGACAAGGAATATGGGTAGCTGTATCTGGAGCAGATAATAGAGCGATATTTAGTGCCGATGATGGTGTAACTTGGACAAATGCAAATATTCCAAGTTTCGGAGATTCTACTGTTAACGAATGGGTAAGTGTTGCTTGGGGTAAAAATAAATTTGTTGCTATAGCAAATTCAAATAACGTGAATGCGACAGGTATATATGATGAAGACCTCAACACAATCACTTGGAATGTGACCATAATGGATGTAATTAGCGATTCGACACAGGTTAACTGGGTGGACATCGCATACGGCAATGATAGATTTGTAGCATTAGCAGATACTGGAGAAATAGCATACAGCTTTGACGGAACCGTATGGAACCCAAGAGACATGATTACTCCAGATGGTTCTACAATAATGAACTGGACTAGCATAAGTTATGGACAAGGATTATTTTTTGCTACTTGTGATACCGGAGGTAGACCTGTAGCAGGAGATGCTACTTCAGGACCAACGCAGATATGTGCCACATCACAAGATGGATATAATTGGACAATTAAAGAACTTACAAATTCTCAAAATTGGAAAAAAGCAGTGTTTGGCAATCCTGATATAATCTTAGGTGATTCTAGTTTAAGAAACAATTCGCCTATGTGGTTAGTGATCACAGACAGTGTAACTCCTACATACAACAGAGTTTATACCGGTGCTAGAGCAAAAGGTAGATGTGTAGTAGAAAGCGGAAGAATCACAGCGGTAAGAATTTGGGAACCAGGTTCAGGATATTACACAACTCCAACTCTTACTATTATCGATCCAGGAAATACCAGTGAACTGTTTGTCGAAAACAGAATAGGCGATGGTGTATTAGGACAACCAAGTTGGCTTAACAGAGGTGTTGGATATAAAACTTCAACAACTACAGTAACAGTTACCGGTGACGGATTTGGAGATATTATACCAGTAGGAAAATTTGTAACATTAAGCGATCTATCGAGGTACCCTGGACCAGGAACACAATTTATATTTGACGGAAATGCTCAGATTTATACAGTAATTACTATTACAGAACTCGGAGACATCGGAGATGTTAACGGTCAATTATCAGCGACATTTAGAATAACTCCTGAATTAAGCATTAATGATAATTTACAACATGCTACCGGAGTAACTATACGTGAAAGATACTCACAATGTCGTATTACAGGACACGATTTCTTAGATATAGGTACTGGTAATTTTGTTGAGACAAATTATCCTACACTATATAGTACAGGAAATTTTGTAAGTGCACCAGAAAATGAAATAGCAGAATCGGAAGGCGGGCGAGTATTCTATACAGCTACTGATCAGTCAGGTAACTTCCGATGTGGCGAACTATTCCAAGTCGAACAGGCAACTGGTATCGTAACATTAAGTGCTGACTTCTTTCAACTAGACGGACTAAGTGAATTAGCACTAGGCGGTGTTAGATTAGGAGGCACAGGTGCTGTTATTAGAGAGTTCTCAACAGATCCTTTATTCACAGCAGATTCAAATAATGTGGTTCCAACACAGCGTGCTATTAAAGCATATCTAGCGAATAGATTAAGCGTTGGCGGAGCAGAACTAACAACAGCAAGTTTCATTGCAGGTACTGTTAAAGTTGGTCCAGATGGAATTAATTCTACTATTAGTAGTTTTGTTAATTTTCCATCACTAGTTAGATTCGACGGTACTTCAGACGGAGTGACAGGATACGACGGAGCAGGAGAAGTCAGCGGCGCGATAGTTGCACAAACTATGTATCATGCATCCTTTGATGATGACGCTAACAGGACATCTTAAAGAAACGGTAAATACTTGATAACGGAGTAAAATATGGCAGAGTTTAGATTAGGTAGAATTAGATTTGTATGGAAGGATGCGTGGGTTACAGCCACGACCTATTATGTCGATGACGTAGTAAGATACGGCGGTAAAACATATATTTGTGTGGTAGGTCACACTTCAGCCGCAGATTTCTATACTGATTTAGATATCTCTCCTTCAAAATGGAATTTAATGACAGACGGCCAATCTTGGAAAGGTGATTGGGCGACATCTACATTTTATGCGATCGGTGATATTGTAAAATATGGTGGTAATCTTTATATCGCGAATGACAGTCATACTTCACAATCATTATCTGCCAATGGATTAGAAGCTGACATCGCAAACTGGGATGCCTATGCCGAAGGGTTCGATTGGAAAAATAATTGGGCAACTACTACTCGTTATAAAGCAAATGATATAGTTAGATACGGTGGACAAACTTACGTTTGTAATACAGGACACACTTCTGCATCAACCGATTCAGATGGGTTAGAAGTAGATCAAGGTAAATGGGATTATTTCAATAAAGGGTTTGAATTTAAAGGTGCATATAGTTCAGCAGGCGTTCGGTATAAAATTAATGATGTAGTTAAGCAAGGATCAAATCTTTTCCTTTGTACAACTGCTTATACATCTGCTACAAATTTTACTGCAGAACAAGCAAATTGGCAACTATGGGTACAAGGTGTTGAATTTGAAGATCAATGGAACGGTGGCGGAACTGCATACCAAGTAGGTGACATTGTTAGATATGGTGGTAATCAATATATTTCAAAAACTAATCATACAGCATCCGCATCATCACCACCAAGCACAAATACAACAGATTGGTATCTGTTTGCAGAAAATTTTAATTGGGCTAATGACTGGGCTATTAACACTTCTTACAAAATCGGAGATGTTACTAGAGTCAACGGAAATACATATGTGGCATTACAAGACAGTCCATCTATTTCAACAACAGCAACAGCAACAGCGGCAACTGGAAATTTAGTTACAGTAGGTGATACAACAGGAATGGTAGCTGATATGGCTATACAATTTTCTGGAACTAGCATAGACGGAATTAATAACGGTGCTACTTATTATATTGCAAATGTAGCAAGTGGCACTACAATTACTATTAAAGAAACACTAGCAGGGTCGGCAAAAACATTAACTAATGACACTGGTTCGATGACTGTTAATGCATCATTTCATCCTATTAATACAACATATTGGAATAGACTAAACAGTGGTATTAGTTGGCAAGGCGATTGGACCGATGACAATGAATATGAAGTCGGAGATGCTGTACGATATAATGCAAACGCTTACATCTGTGTAACAAAACATAGAGCAGAGAGCGATGACGGGTCTTCTATTGGAGTAGAAGGCGGTGGCGCAGTAAACTCAAGACCAGATCAAGATACTTCAGGTACTTATTGGAATTTATTAAACATTGGTTCAGACACAGCGGTATTAACTACACAAGGTGACTTGGTTTATTTTGCAGGTGCAGGTCCAGCAAGATTACCAGTAGGTCAAGAAGGTCAAATTTTACGTGTAAGTACAGATTTAGAACCTGAATGGGCTACATTAGGAGTAACAGAAAATGCTTACTATGTTGCTCCACACGGAACAGACGGTCCAGCACCAATTAATGGCAGAACTGTTGATAAACCTTGGAAAACAATTAGATATGCGTGTGAACAGATTGAAAAAGGTACTAAGTTTCCAAATGCGGCTAGATTGCTCGAACTTAATAGAGCATTTATCGCACGTGAAGTTGTAGAATGGATCGATTATCAAGTAACAAATACAATAGCACCATTTGATGGAGCGTTTGTATACGAAGACTTCCGATGTGCTAGAGATGTCGGATTAGTGATAGATGCATTAATACATGACTTAACACACGGCGGCAATGTAAAAATTCGAGGAGCGGCACAAGCAGTTGTTGGTGCATTGGTTGAATCTGAATTAGCAGGAACAGGAAGTTATAGCAAATTAGTTGAAGAGAAAGAAGAATCAGCCGCGGCATACGGGTACTTTTTAACTCTTGTTGAAAATATATTAAATCAACAAGCGCCTTCAACAAATTATCAAACTACAAACGGTGATAATTCAACTGCTGTTGTTTCACAATATACTGAAACAGGTATCACAGCAGAAGCAGGAGCATTAACTAATCTTACAACAAACTTAGCAATCTATACCAATGCCATTGCAGACGGTGATAATTCAAGGATTCCGGCAAGATATGTTGAACCTGTAGTTATTATTATTAAAACAGGACAATACAGAGAAGTATTACCGATCATTGTACCAGAACATGTTTGTTTATTAGGCGACGAAGTTCGTTCTGTGAACGCAGGTCCTGCAGGTAGCTTAGTGCATAAATCAGATGCGAAATATAGTATTGAAACTGTTAATCATCTAGTAAGTGTAATAGGTGATATTGTTAAAGGCACTTCAGTTACTCCAACTTCAGGCAATGTAACAGCACAAGAACAGGATTATCCTTTTGCTGACACACCAGAAGAAACTAGAGTCGAACAATTAGCTAGAATAATCGCTAATCAAGAAGATTTCAAAATTAATACAAATGTATTAAGAACTCTTACAGATCCTACAAACTATAATACATCATACTTGGTAGGTTATGGAGATGCTAGAAAATTAATAAAAGAAAATAAACAATTCTTCCAAGAAGAAGTTATTGCTTATATCACAGAAAACTATCCTAATGTAAAATATAGTAAAACAAAATGTAGAAGAGATGTAGGTTATATTGTTGATGCTATCGTTTATGATTTAACATATGGCGGTAATTACCAATCTCTTAATGCCGGATTAGCATATTATGAAGGTGCAACATTATTAGTTGATTCTACAGAAAAAGCGGCTACTGTAGCGGCATATGGACAACTTAAAACAGCAATGGCGGCAGTAGCGGAACAATCTTCTTATACTGCATTACAAAGTACTGTTGCTCCTTATGCAGACACAGCAGGCTCCGCGGCGGCCAAAACTTTAATTGAAACTAATATACAAATCATCGCTGATATTGTAAATGGAGGCACTGCAAGTGCTCCAAATATTACCGTTACTGCTATTGCAACTAACGAAGCTACAGCAACATCACATGGATTGACAGTAGGCGATTCATTTACACCAAGAACAACAGCAAACGGTTTTGTAGCAGGAACAAAATATTGGGTATTAACTGTTCCAGGCGCTAACACATTTACAGTTTCTCAAACATTTGGTGGAAGCACTCACACATTAACTAATGGTTCAGGACTAAGCATTGTAGGCGATGTGATTGATTATCCGGCTACTTCAGGAGTAGATCCAGGTATAATTCAAGCGGCACGAGATTTAGATGCAGGGCAAGAAACTCTGGTAACAGCATTGACTAGTTACATTAGTACTAATTATCCAAGTCTGACATATGATTCAGCTAAATGCCAGCGTGATACTAGATTGATCACAGAAGCTGTTATGTTCGACTTTATGTTTAATAGTAATTTCGCAACAAGAGTAGCTTCACATGCATATCTAAGAGGAAATGCTAGTGAAGTTTATACACTAAGCCAAAAAGCGGCAACCAGAGCGGCATACGCAGATTTAGCCGCAACTATTGCAGGGGATACAGCAACTTATCTTAACAGTGAAGCACTAGCGGCATCTAGAACAGCAACACTATTCACTACATTAGATGACATAATTTATATGGGATCATTTGAAGGCAATAACTGTGCAAATGGTACTAGAAATGTCGAAGCGGCTGTTTATCAGTTAGAAGTTAATAGAGCATTCTTGAAAGCAGAAGCTACTGCTTACATAGTAGATGCATATTCAGACACAGTAACAGCAACAGCTATATCAACAAATCAAATTACAATTAGTGATACAAGTTGGTTACAGAGAGGAACATCAGTTAGATTCGCTAGCGCGATCGGCGGGCTAAGTGCAAATACTACTTACTATGTAATTAAAATCGTAGATAGCACAGATTTTATTGTTTCCACAACAAGGACAGGAAGTGCAGTAACACTATCAAATGCTTCAGGAAGCGTAGCAGTAACTTTATTCTATAACACTACAGCGTGCCTAAGAGATATAGATGCTTATATAGACGCTCTCAAATACGATATTAAATATCCAGGTAATTACAAGTCATTAATGGCTTCAAGATATTACTACAATGCTGTATTAGGTTCTCTAGAAGAAGATATGTATTATGTACGTAATGCTACTGGCGTTCGTAACATGACATTAGACGGATTATCAGGAGACTTGTTAGCACCAAATACATACGGTACTTCAAGGGTATCAGCAGGTGCTTATGTATCACTTGATCCAGGATGGGGTCCAGATGATTATAGAACTTGGGTAACAACAAGATCATGTTATGTACAGAACGTTACTACATTTGGTACAGCGGCTATTGGTCAGAAGATCGACGGTGCATTACACAACGGCGGTAACGATTCGATCGTTTCAAACGACTTTACACAGGTTATCAGTGATGGTATCGGTGCTTGGGTAACCAACAATGGTAGAGCAGAACTTGTGTCTGTGTTTACATATTACTCACACATTGGTTACTTGTCAGAGAACGGTGGACGTATCCGTGGTACGAACGGTAACAACTCATATGGTGACTTTGGTTCAGTAGCAGAAGGATTTGACGCTACAGAAACCGTAGGTACAGCGGCTGTTGATAATCACAACTTTAAAGCCACTGTAGGTGAAGTATTAACTAATGGCAGTAATTTATTAGCATATGCTTTTGATAATGCAGGTAATGATTATACAGAAGCAACTTGGACTATTTCCGGAGCAGGAACAGGAGCAATCGCAGATCAAGACGAGTTTCGCGATGGTGCAGTATTCCAAGTTAGATTATTAGAATTAGCGTTAGCGGGTTCTCCAGGAGAATTTGGCGGTGCTAATTACTTAACTAATCAAAACACCGCTCAGGGAGGTACTACAACAAGTATAACCATAGCGGCTGTTGATAGTGAATTAAGCACTGCATATGTTGGAATGAAGGTTTATTTAACTGGTGGAACTGGTGCTGGGCAATATGGTACTGTAGCAACTTATAATGCAGGTACTAAATTAGCAACAGTTACAAGAGAAACAGATGGAGGCGCAGGTTGGGAACATATAGTTCCAGGAACAACTATTGTTGCTCCAGATGCTTCAACAACTTATGTGTTAGAACCGAGAATATCATTTACCGCTCCAACAACAAGTACAACAGTATCAACTATGTCAGCTTCGACAACTTGGACCAGCGCAGTTTATGGTAACACCAATGCTACATATACCGGACAAACAGGTACTTATGGTGGTACAGGATCAGGAGCGACTTGGGATGTAGTTAGAAATGGTACTAAGTACATCGTTTCAAGCGCAACTGCAGGTACAGGATATAGTAGACAGGAAACTATTACGATTGCAGGCACAAGCCTAGGTGGAACAACTACAGCAAACGATCTTACAATCAAAGTTACAAGTATAAATGCAAGCACAGGTGCTATCGAAGCATTTGAGGCTACTGGATATGGATCAGGCGGAGTTTATGTTGCTGTAGCATCAGGCGGAACAGCGGCTTCTAGTTCAGCAGATGGCGAAACATGGACAGCAAGAACATTACCAAGCTCAGGTACATGGTCAGTAGTAGAACATGGTGAATTTGACGACGGGTCGTCAAATCTTAAAGTATCGAGATTTGTTGCATTACGTAGTGGATCAACCGCGGCGGCATACTCAGCAGATGGCGTTACTTGGACTGCATCAACATTGCCAGCATCAGCGGCATGGACAGACATAGTATTTGGTGAAGGTAGATTTGTTGCTATAGCTAGTGATAGCACTACCGTGGCTATTTCACAGGACGGTGAAGTGTGGGATATCACAGGTACATTAAATTCAACAGGCTGGACAGCAATCACACACGGTAATGGAACATTCGTTGCTGTGAAATCAGGATCACAAGATGTTGCAACATCTCCAGATGGTGTTACATGGACAGATACTGGTACTGCATTACCAGCGGCCAGTGCTTGGAATAGTATAGCATACGGTAATAACATTTATGTAGCGATCGCAACAGATTCAAACGATGCGGCGATGTCCAAAAACGGTACAACTTGGGTAGCTTCAACAGTTGGATCAGCTGATGGATCATCAGCGGCTAACTTAGAAAAAATTAAATATGGTCAAGGATTATTTGTAGCGACATCATATGTCACAGGCACCGCTGATTACAACTGGATAGCAACGTCTCAAGATGGATTGTATTGGGAATGGAAAGGATTCGACGGACTAGACAACGGTATAGCAGGTTACAATGCGTTAGCATTTGGTAATCCAAATAGAGTAGGATACTGGACATTAATTAATTATGATTCTGGTAATAACGTAGCAAGAGTTAGAACAGGTGCTAAAGCTAAAGGTCGTGCGTATGTTTCACAAACTAAGATCTTTGCTGTTAGATTAACTGAACCAGGTTCAGGATACGACACAGCTCCAACAATGACGATTACCGATCCTAATAACACTAACGAAGCACCATTTACAATACGCATCGGTAACGGTGCATTAGGTAATCCGACATTTACCAACAGAGGCGCTAACTATACAGCATCTACTGCTGAAATATTAACAGGTGACGGATATGCAGATTACTTCCAAACTGGATCATATGTTGCTGTTAAACACATTTCAACAAGACCTGTTGCTGGATCTAACGTAGTATTTGATAGTTTACCAGGAAGAACATTTAAACTAGTTAATATTATTACATTCTTAGGATCATTAGACGGTAGTTATACAGCGTTCTATCAAATAAGCCCGAGCTTACAAATAGTTGAATCTCCACCGCACGAGGACTCGATCGAAACAAGAATTAGATATTCGCAGGTTCGATTAACAGGACACGATTTCTTAGATATCGGTACAGGTAGTTTCATAGAAACAAACTATCCAGGAACACCTACACAGGTTCCTATTCCTGCAAATGAAACAGTTGACAATAATGGCGGTAGGGTGTTCTACACTTCAACTGACCAGGATGGTAACTTTAGAGTTGGTTCATTGTTCAGTATTGAACAGTCAACTGGTATTGCGACATTGAATGCTGATGCATTTAACATCGCAGGATTACAAGAATTATCACTTGGTGAAGTTTCGCTAGGTGGTGGATCTGCAAGTATTAGTGAGTTTTCAACAGACCCATTCTTTACTGCAAACAGTGATAGTATTGTTCCAACACAACGTGCTATCAAGGCTTACATTAGTTCACAGATTGGCGGTGGTGGTGCGTCATTAAATGTAAATAGTGTAACAGCAGGATCGGTGTTTATTAACACTAATCAAATCACCACAATTGGTGGAACATTAATTAATATGAGAGGTAAGTTCAAATTCTCAGGACAGGTAGATGGTTATCCTGTGGCTTGGAACTACTTCTTGAACTAACGGAGAACATAAATGGCAACAGGAATTTTAGGTAGACAAAACTTATCAGCGGCGGCTGATACAACACTGTACACCGTTCCAGCAGATACATTCGCAGTAGTTTCAGTATCTGTAGTTAATAGAGGCGCGGCCTCTGCTAACATTAGGATCGCTGTATCAAATTCAGGCACACCTGCCGATGCAGATTATTTAGAATATGATGCTGAAGTTTTAGCAAAAGGTGTTTTAGAAAGAACAGGTATCGTTATGGATGCTGGTAAAGTATTAGTTATTAGATCGAGTGCGATTAACGTTAATGCTGTAGCGGTTGGCATTGAAACTGCGACTGCGTAAATAATATAAAAGGAAGAGATTATGGGACGTAGAATATCAACAGGTGTATTACCGGGAGGGGTAGGATTCCTGTCATTTGATACTACTAATATCACAACAGTTAAGGATAATGAAAATTTAGTACTTACTGCTGACGGTACTGGTATTGTCGATGTACAGAAAGATTTAACTCTTACTGCAGGTAATTTAACAGTAAACGCACAAGGCGATGTAAGATTCGCAGATTCAGACAGTTCAAACTATGTTGCTATCCAAGGACCAGCGACTGTTGGCACCAACTACACAATTACTCTTCCTAGTGCTGTAGCAGGTGCAAATGGTTATGCATTAAAATCAACTACTGGTGGTGTAACATCTTGGGGACCAGCAGATCCTTTTGCAGGAACATATTCGACTCAAACAACAAGTTTTGCGACGGCGGCATTTAATTGTTATTTTGTAAATACATCAGGTGGTGTTGTTACAGCAACGTTGCCAAGTTCTCCGGCAGTAGGCGACACTATTAGATTCCTTGATGTAGCAAAAACATTTGATACAAATTCTCTTACAGTTGCACGTAATGGCAAATTAATACAAGGTGATGCGGCTGATATGACAGTTTCAACAGAGTCGGCGGCATTTGATTTAATATTCTCAGGCGATACATTTGGCTGGAGAATCTTCTCTGTATAATGATTGAAAAGGTTTAATTAATGGCAACCTACGGAAGTTACAAAAAAATAGCGGCAGATCAATATTCAACTGGAGCAATAACTGCTGATAAATTACAAGCAGGTGCGGGTTACAGCCGAGGAATCCTTTGGATCTTTAACGCTAGAGGATTTTGTTGTCAAAACTGTGCTAACAACGGTGACTGTTGCGAACAAGCAAATGGTCGTTGCTGTCAATGGACTGTTCCGACCGGAGTTACATCTGTAACATTTGAAATTTGGTCAGGTGGAGGCGGCGGAGCCGGACACACCTGTTGTAACAACTGTTCGTTCTCAATCGGTGGAGCAGGTGGTAACTATGCTTCTAAGACCATTGTAACTTCTCCCGGATGTTTATACACTGTTTGCGCTGGAGGCTCGTGGCCCTGTGAGAAATCACATACCTGTACAGCAAGTATGGGATGCCGTTCATTTGTTACAGGACACAATCTAAGCAATTTCTGTGTAAATGGAGGTTGTGGTGGATGGATGTGTAATGGTAACGCATGGGGCGGAGGAAATCTACAACATCATAGCCAAGGTTGTGTTAATTGTGGTATCATGCCATACTGCGGAGCAGATTTCGGAATTTCAGGAACAGTAGGATTTAAAGCAGGCCAGTCTATGTGTAGATGTAACGGTGTATCTTCTTTCACAGGAATAGCACCGTTAATTGGAAAAATGATGGCCACTGCGACCACAGAAGCATGGTGTTCCTGTGGATGTTATGTCAACTGGCCAGCAGGTGGCGGAATGAGCGGATCGTCATCATTCTGTGGTAACTGGGCTAAGTGTTGTGCCGGCGGCATGGGCATGGGCGGTTCTGGAATTGTTAAAATTTCGTTTACATAGGATATTAAATGGCAACGTACTCGAGTTACAAAAAAATAGCAAGTGATAGCATACCTGATGGAGCAGTTCCTGGAACTGCATTACAAGCTGATGCTAGAATAAAACCTTCAGAGCTTTGGGTATTTAACGCCAGAGGATTTTGTTGTGGTCCTTGCTCTAACAATGGAGACTGTTGCGAACAAGCAAATGGTCGTTGCTGTTTATGGACAGTACCAGCGAAAGTTACCCGAGTAACATTTGAAATTTGGTCAGGTGGAGGCGGCGGAGCCGGACACACCTGTTGTAACAACTGTTCGTTCTCAATCGGTGGCTCTGGTGGAAATTACGGTGTAAAAACCGTTACTACAACACCCGGCTGTCAATATACAATATGTGCTGGTGGCTCATGGCCTTGTGAGAAATCACATACCTGTGCGGCAGGAATGGGATGTCGTTCATTCGTAACTGGATATAACTTAAGTAACTTCTGTACAGAAGGCGGTTGTGGTGGATGGATGTGTAACGGAGATGCGTGGGGTCCTCGTTGGACTGGTATGTGTGCCAACACAACAATATGTTCGTCATTTGGATCAGACTTTGGTATCAGTGGTACTACAGGATTTAAGATGGGCCACATGGCCTGTCATTGTTCAGGAGCAGACGGTTCTTGGACAGGAGCCGCACCATTTGTAGGTAGAATACAAGGCATTATGGCTACAGAAGCATGGTGTTCATGTGGTTGTTTCGTGAACTGGCCAGCTGGCGGAGGAATGAGCGGTCAATCATCACTCTGTAATAACTGGGCAAAAAACTGTGCAGGTGGCATGGGAATGGGTGGTTCTGGTTTAATAAAAGTAACATTTTCGTAAGGATTTTAAATGGCAACATATTCAAGCTACAAAAAAGTAACAGCAGAAGCATTTCAGAATGATACTATAACTGCTGATGCTGTTAATGCAAGCTCAACATATGGAGTAAATTGGATCTATAATGAAAGAGGATTTATTTGTAGACAGTGTGCTAACGCTGGTGACTGCTGTGAACAGGCTAACGGAAAATGTTGCTTATGGACTGTTCCGAGCAAAGTATCCACTGTAACATTTGAAATTTGGTCAGGTGGAGGCGGCGGAGCCGGACACACCTGTTGTAACAACTGTTCATTCGCTATAGGCGGTGCTGGCGGAAATTATGCAACGAAAACCGTTACTACAGCACCAGGCTGTCAATATACTGTGTGTGCTGGTGGCTCATGGCCCTGTGAGAAATCACATACCAATGCGGCAGGAATGGGATGTCGTTCGTTTGTTACAGGATATAATCTAAGCAATTTCTGTGCAAATGGCGGCTGTGGCGGCTGGATGTGTAATGGTGATGCGTGGGGACCAAGGCATCATACATCAGGATGTGCCAACTGTCAGATCTGTGGATTCTTTGGTGCAGATATGGGTATGATGGGAACAGTAGGATTTAAGATGGGGCATGGTGCTTGTCACTGTAATAGAACTACAGGTTGGACTGGAGCGGCTCCTGTAATTGGTTTATATCACGCTGTCGGCGAAAGTGACGGATGGTGTGGTTGCGGTTGTTATGTTAACTGGCCGGCAGGTGGCGCCATGAGTGGACAAAGTTCATATTGTGGTAACTGGGCTAAATGTTGTGCTGGTGGCATGGGAATGGGTGGTTCTGGAATTGTTAGAATTACTTATATCTGATAAATAGCATTAGAGGAAGAAAAAACTATGGCGTACGAAAATCCAATTTTGAACAAGACTTTTACTTATGCTATTCCTGACGAATGGCGTAGCACGTCTTTTTCACAAGGTAAAACAAGTACCTGGACATATAGAGGTCCTAGGTATCTTACATTTGAAATTGATAAAGAAACTGGAAAAGAAACCGGATGGTGTTTAACCACTGAACGAGAATTACAGCGCCCAGTTCCATTAAATTGCGAAAGAGTAACCGTCGATTGTACAAATGACAAATATACACTCTTGTGTGATATCGCTAATGATATCGGTGATCCGGAAGCAGTTAAATTTAGATCGAATAGAATATGGGAAGTATTGCACCAACCACCAGAAGGTTATACACCTACCTATTATACCAAAGTGTATGAACCTCGTGATATATATGACGAATTCAACATTACATATAATTTTCAAACTAAAGAATTTAACATTCCAGTAAAAGGTTGGGAAACTGAAGGAAGAACTGATCTTACTTGGGATGACATTAAAAAAGTAAGAGATCAAATGTTAGAAGGATCAGACGGTAAAATTTCTGAAGATATGCCAGACGCACTCAAAGAACAATGGAAAAAATATCGTCAATTACTTAGAGATCTTCCTACAGCATTAGCAGGTTTTGAACCATGGATAGCGGCTAAGATGTTACCACCATCTCCGGATGCACCGCCGATCCAAAATCCAACGGAAAGTATGGGCCTATAACGGCTAATAATAAAAACAGCACTTCGGTGCTGTTTTTTTTTGAACCCACAATCTTCTCACTAAATAACTTGCTTTATTAATAAACTGGTACTATAATTATAGTATAGTAAGGAGAATATTTTGTCACGATCAAAGGCGTATTTTATTAACGGTGGAGCAGGACGTGTGCTGTGTTCTATCCCAGCATTTGAAAAATTAGCAGAAAAAGAAAAAGATTTTATTATAGTATGCGAAGCAGGGATGGATTTTTATAAAGGACATCCTGTGTTACACGATAAAGCCTATGATAACTGGCACAAAGGACTATTTGAACAACATATCAAACATAGAGATCTTATCAGTCCAGAACCATATCGTGTTTGGGAATATTATAATCAAAAGTGTAGCCTAGCACAAGCATTTGATATCATAATTAATGACGAAGGAATACGAGAACTACCTGATCCTACTTTAATATTAAACAAGATGGAAGTGGTACAAGGTTACAATGTAGTCCAAGAGGTAAAAGCAAAAACAGGATTTGATAAAGCAATAGTAATCCAACCTTTTGGAAGAAGCACACAAAACATGGGAGAATTTATAGTAGATCCTACTTCTAGAAGTCTTCATCTAAACAATGTGATAGAATTAGTAAATACTCTCAAAAAAGAATACGCTATTATAGTAATGAGCGAATTTCCAATCGCATTCGAAGAAACTGATAATCCTCAGTATCCTGTAGCCATACCACAGTTACCTGACTTGAGACTATGGAGTGCTGTTATTGATGTCGCTGATCATTTTGTAGGTTGTGATTCAGTAGGACAACATATCGCAAAAGCGTTAGGTAAAACAGCGACTGTGATCACAGGCTCGACAGATCCAATCAATATCTCTTATCCAAACGATAAAGATTTTGATATTTTCGATCTAGGTGAAGGCAAGCGTAGATATAGTCCAATAAGGATCAGCATGGAAGATCATATAGAACGTGCTAACGATGAAATTATGGAAATGAATGATCAAAAATTAAAAGAAGTAATAGAGTCAATAAAAAAACGAGTAGGAAAATCAACAAAGTTTAAAGGAACATTTACACCGATTCCTGCTCCTGAAAATGAATGCTGTTCTGCACCTGTAGAAAATAAAAAACCTATGTTTTCTGTAGCCGACGGAACGTTAAAACCTTTGGAAATCCCAAAGAACTAAGGAGTATTAAATGACACAATGGATCGCCGGTATAACAAGAGGACACAACGCAGGTGTTTGTTTGTTAAAAGATGGTGAAATAGTTTTTGCTATAGAAGAAGAAAGATTAAGCCGTAACAAATATGACGGAGGACCTTTTGCTTCGATGGTTAAAATATTAGATTACACGGATAGATTAGATTATCTAGTAATAGCTCATACACAGCCGTTAAAAGAAACATCCGGACGTATTGATTTTACAGGCGATGATTTATATACTGGTATGGCTCGCAAATTAGGACTCATTGAGAGAAAAGCAAATTTATTTGATCATCCTCAAGTTTTAGATTTTAGTCATATTCATCATAAACTACATGCCGCTTGTGCATTTTATAGATCAGGATTTGAAAGTGCTGTATCTTTAGTAGTTGACGGTGCTGGAACTTTTATTCCTATGCAGATTGGTGATGATCAAGAGATGACGTGGGAACTCGAGTCAATATATAGTTGCGAATATCCTGTTAATTTTAAAACTCTATATAAACATCAAGGAGGACGAGGACCGTACACAGGAGCCATGGTAGAACTAAGTTCTGAAAGATACGGAGAGGATGGAACGCATCTCGCTATTATCGACGATACCGCAGGAATAGTCAAAGCGTATGAAGCAGTAACACAATATTGTGGATGGGCACCTATTGAAGCAGGAAAGACTATGGGATTATTTCCATACGGAAAGCCTAATGATAAAATACCTCCTATCTACACAGACGCTGGAGGTATGTGGCGCACAGCAGATCGTAATTTAATTATTCCTACGTTTCCTAACGGTGCTGTAGTCAATAGTGAAAAATACGAAGAACTATTAACACCTACAGAATATCAAGACGATAAAAAAGATGTAACACTGTTACAGAATCGCAGAGATATGGCGTATGCAGTGCAGACACAGAGCCAACAAGAAGTATTGGAACTAATCCTTAAGGCAGTAGAAATGACTGGAAATAAAAATGTTGTATTTTCAGGGGGATACGGATTAAACTGTGTAGCAAATTATTGGTATCTAACAGAGCTCAATAAACACGGTATTAATTATTATGTAGAACCAATATCAAACGATGCTGGAACCTGTATCGGCGCGGCATTAATGGTACATTATAAACTTAATGAAGATTCTCCTAAGAGAGAATATGCTGAAAGTCTCTATCTTGGACCTAAGTACACCTACACAGAGGAACAGATAAAAGATACAGCAGAAAAGTACGATGCTACTTCTGTTAAAAAAGCCGACAATAAAGATATAGTAAAATTATTACGTGAGAAAAATATTGTTACAGTATTCCAGGGTGGATCAGAAAGTGGTCCTAGAGCATTAGGTAATCGTAGTATCCTGTTTGATCCAACATTCGAAGATGGTAAAGATTTTGTCAATCAAGTGAAACGCAGAGAATATTTCCGACCTTTTGCAGGAAGTATATTACACGAACATGCACATGAATGGTTTGATCTCAGAGAAAAAGAAGAATCGCCTCATATGATGTATGCTGTAAATTGCCAACCTGGTGTAGAAGAAAAGATTCCAAGCATTATACACATAGATGGAACTTGTCGTATACAAACAGTTAAGCGCCATCAAAACGAAAATTATTATGATCTAATTAAAGAGTTTTATGACCAAACAGGTGTTCCTATATTATTCAACACGTCATTCAATCTAGGTGGAGAACCATTGGTGGAAACACTAGATGATGCTGTGCGTACCCTCGCTAACAGTGATATGGAATATCTATATCTACCAGAATACGGACTGTTAATAGAGGTTAAGAATAGTGAATAAATCTTTCATAGACGAGATTGAAACTTTCAAAGTTAATAAGAATTTTACCTATCAAGTTATAGATCTAGATGGAGAAAGTGGAAAAGTAGTACTAGTAGATGATTTTTATGCAAATCCAGAGATGGTTAGAAATCTCGCTATAATGATTCCTCCTAGCATCAATCAAAGAATATTAAATAATCTACCTAAAGGCCCGACTAGTGGAAGGATCAATGCTTTTTATATGCAAGACCAACTAGGTCCAGCATATGATAAAATAATTAAGGAAGTATGGCCCGAACACTATGAACATTATGAGGAAGATTATTTTTTAAATAGTTTTCGAGACGCTACATTTGTAGTAAATGTAATGACATCTCATAATCTTCCACCTCGAGTTCCTCACATTGATACCACTGATATGAGAATATTTGCGTCTGCTATCTATCTTAACACTTCTGAAGAATGCCAAGGTGGTACGGCATTTTATAAATTTGGTGGTAATTTATATAATATTAAATGTCCGAACACTATGGATGTAGCAAAAACACAAAAACCAACTTACTATCTCACTGACAACGACGGTGATTGGGAATTAGTATATCTAGCAGAAATGAAATTTAATCGTGCTATAATTTATCCAGGGGCTATGCATCATAGCGCCTATGTCAAGGAAGATTGGTTCACAGGTAATACCTACAGAATGAATCAACAATTTTTTATATGAAGATCATAATCGCAGGTGGAGGAACAGCTGGTTGGATGACAGCGATGTATCTATCAACAGTAATTGGTAGATTTGATATCACAATAATAGATAAGGAAACACCAGAGCGCATAGGAGTAGGTGAAGCTACTGTATTAGATTTTGTACCGTTTATAGAAGAATGTAAATTAGATATATTTGAAGTGTTACGTGAGACAACAGGAACATTGAAATCGGGAATAATGTTTCCAGGTTGGAAAAATATCAACAACGAAGTATGGCATCCTTTCTTTACCTGCGTAACTTATTATGGTACTAATATCTATGATGCCTGGAGCAATAGCCAAGATAAATCATTCGCCGAATCGTCTCTGCCTATGTTAGAAAATTCATTAGCAAATAAAGTAGATCGTGAAAATTTACATGTTTATGCGGTACATATAGACTGTCTTAAATTAGTAAATTATCTAAAAAAGAAATTAACAAACAGAATCTCTATGATAGATTCTGATATAGTAGATGTTGTAAAAAATAATAATGAGGTCGAAAAACTTATTTTATCAAATGGAGAAGAGATAACTGCTGATCTTTATATAGATTGCACAGGTTTTAAAAGCATATTAAAAAAACAAGATCGAGTAGATATTAGTGATAGATTATTTTGTAATACAGCAGTAGCAGGTCATATTCCATACCAAGATATAGAAAAAGAAGCCATTCCATACGTTATATCACAGGCAGTAGATCATGGATGGATATGGAAAATACCAGTACAAGATAGATATGGATCGGGATTGGTGTTTAATCGAGACATCACTAGTATAGATGAAGCGAAAGAATATTTTGTAAAACATTGGGATCATAGAGTATCTATCGATGAGTTAAGAGTGATAGATTGGACTCCTTATTACTGCAAGAATATTTGGAAAGAAAATGTAGTTAGTATAGGACTCAGCGGAGGGTTTATAGAACCCTTAGAAAGTACTGGGTTATCATTAATGATAAAAGGGATAGGAAATTTAGCACGCAAAATATACAACGGTTATTTTACAGAGTTTGATGTTAATTTATATAATACACAAATGATTAATATCTATGAAGATGCTATAGATTTTGTAAGTATGCATTATGCTGATACAGAAAGACAAGAACCGTTTTGGCAATATGTGAAATCTAAATGGAAACCGAGCGATAGAATGGAACATTATAAGTCACTACTTGCCAGCAAAGATCCATTAAGTAAGATGCAGGATCATATACAAGACAGTCGTATGGTTAGTGCCACTAATTGGTTACTATGGTTGATTCAATTAGGATATCCTGTAGGGCAAAGAGAGTTAAACACTGATCCAGATTTAATATTTGATCTTTTTTCAAAAGCAGAAAAAGAAAGGACAGAAAGATCCATACCCAATGTTGAAATGATAAATTTCATCAAAGGATATAATTGATGAAAATAGTAATAGCAGGAGGCGGCACAGCAGGTTGGTTGGCGGCATTCTTGATAATCAAAACACATCCTATTATTCACGAAGTCGTGTTAATAGAATCAAGCAAGATAGGAATCATAGGTGCCGGCGAAGGTAGCACAGGAGCCTTAACTAATATCATCCAGAATATTGTTAGAGACTATGGAATAGATGAACGAGATTTCGTAGAAAGCTGTGACGTTACAGCAAAACATGGAATAGAATTCCGTGAATGGACGGGAATAAATGAAAGTTATTTCGCACCTATTGACGGAAGCCCATCAGGAAACAACCATCTAGATTATCTATTTTTACAAGGAATAGCATCACTACCAAAAGAAGGTTGGCATCTAAGTACCGAACTTGGTATATTAGCAGATATGAACAAAGATACCTTGCATCTAGGAGACGGCCCACATGCATATCATTTTGATGCACATAAAGTTGGAAAATTTTTTAAAAAGATGTGCGGTAAAAATGTTAAAAACATTGATGCTGAAATATTAGATGCAGAACTAGACAACAACGGAAATATAAAAAACATAATCTTAGAAAATAACAAAAAAATAGAAGGTGATTTTTTTATTGATGCTACAGGATTCTCTAGAGTACTAATGAATAAGTTAGAAAATACCTGGATAAGTTATAAAGACAATCTACCAGTTGATAGAGCTATGCCTTTTCTTTTAGATTATGAGGACGACGAAACAATTCGACCAATGACAACAGCCTGGGCTCAAAAAAATGGGTGGATGTGGCAGATTCCGACACTCAACAGGAAAGGTTGCGGATATGTTTATTCTAGTGAATTTGTTTCAGACGAGCAGGCCTTGATAGATATACAAGAAAAATTAGGTAAAGAAATAGATCCTATTAGAGTTATTAAATTTGATAGTGGTAGGCTAGAGAACCTCTGGGTGAAGAATTGTTTAGCTATCGGGCTAGCAGGGTCCTTTGCAGAGCCGTTAGAAGCAACTAGTATCCATACTACTATAGTACAACTACAAGATTTTGTGAATAGTTTCCTTAGCGAATCGAAAATTGAAATGCTAGACAAAAATAAAATAAAAGTGTATAATGATAAAACTAATTTTATGTTTGATCTATTGAAAGATTTCTTAGTGATACATTATCAAGGGGGAAGGACCGATACAGAATTTTGGAGATATATCGATTCTGGAGAAACTCTAACTGACTTTAGTAGAAGCATTATAGAAGTGTGTAAGCATAGATGTCCTAATAATTTTAATTTTCCTCAGGTAGAAGGAATAGCAGGTTGGCCACTATGGAGTTACATATTAGCAGGTACTAATAAAATTACAAAATCTCTAGCAGAAAAAGAATTATCAATGTTTAGAGTAAAGGAACATGCAGAAAAAGAATTAGATATGTTTATGAGTCTTAATATAGAAAAAAATAAACAATTACCAGATAATGACGATAGCGTGAGATCGAGATGGCGATAGCAAGATACAATATTACTATAGGGTTGGATAGAGACGGTACTATTAACAAAGATCTAGGAACTTATGTGAAACATCCTAATCAATTAATACCTATATCTGGAAGTTTGGAAGCGGT
>Ga0222716_10000655_pt1 | contig 29886 bp, 20 predicted proteins | sample C33_13DmetaG_FD_165044 | JGI IMG/M metagenome (GOLD analysis project Ga0222716, IMG submission 165044) | Estuarine water microbial communities from San Francisco Bay, California, United States - C33_13D | ecosystem: Environmental > Aquatic > Marine > Unclassified | place: USA: California... | reverse complement strand
TGGATCCTCTACGACGCCAGAAACGCTGCTGCAAGCCATTACTGGCTCCGGAACTTCTTTCTCGTGGTCCGGTTGGGTAAAATTCGGAGAGCAAGGCAGTCAAGATGAAGAAACAATCTTTGCAATTGGCTTGCGACAAGGAAATGCACCGCTGTTTAGCTTAAGAAAGAACTATGCTGGTTCTACGCCAAACAAATATGAGATTGAACTGTACATCCGAACAAACGGAAATGCAGACGGAAAAACAGGAACCAACTCCTACACCACTTGGTACTGGGCAGTTGACGAAGATCTCACAGATGGCTGGCATCATCATGTTTTAACTTGGGATGCAATTGCTGATGGAAACTTGGGGACCTCAAACCCCGCAAACATCAGCGCCGCAAAGCTTTACATAGACGGCACTTTGCAAGCCTCCGCGACGTTAGGCTTCGATCCGACAGCACAAGGTTACTACAACCAAACAAATGGAACCTTGAATGTTCGTGGCTTCACTTCGCAGAAGCGCGTCGATAACGAGTTCATGACTCTTGGTGGTGACTGCCAAGGGGCAGGAAACCTCCGAGCCCTCACTGCCTCTGTAGATGAATACTCTTTCTGGACTAGTGAGTTGTCTGCTGATAATGTAGATACGCTATACAACGGAGGCATTCCTTGCGATATTGATGGTGCTATCACTGCTTCTAACTTACCTAATTCAATTTGGGAATGGTTGAGATTTGAGACTGATCAGTCTGCTGGAAGATTCTTTTTGGATAGCAGCAATCCGGGTGTCTACAGCACCAGCAACCGAGCTATCGGATATTATGGTGAAGTCTTTGTTCCCTTGGCTATAACAGGCGCCGCTCTGTCACTAGATCTACCAACTAATGCATCTCTTGGTTTCCCTCTTCCCGGCTGCACACAAACGGTTGTCGGTTACGCCGAGACAACGACTTACGACACTGAACAACTCTACGACAACTTTAACATCCAACACCAGATCCCTCGCGACACAAGACAATACGCTTGGATCACTGCTTCGCTTGAATCGACAGCATCGTGGTGGAGTTGTGGTTTTACTCCTGCAAGGTTCGAAATCAGAAGCGGTTCAACCATGATAGAACCTCTCAACTTTGTTAGTGCGAGTGAAGCAGGAAGTTATATCATTTTAGGTCAAAGAACTTTTAGTGCAGAAATAACAGAACTTGGTCCTCCGTATAATGTAGAGTCCACATTTTTACCATCCGTAAATCGTATCAACTATCATGTCACCGACCCTATAACGTCTTCGACAAATACTTTAGGGTATGCAGCATCTGTTCCTTTGACAGATCGTAGAAGTGCCGCCCCATTTGGAACTCAATATAGAAATACAGATTTTGTTCCTGCTAGGAATGATTCGGGTGACGAAGACTTATTTAACTCTCTTATGTTTAAGCGCGGCAACCAATATGCCGGCGCCAACTGGGTTCGTATGCGTCAAGGCGATCATCCAATCTTAGTTAACGAGAGAAGAAATAACACACTCTCGACAATATACACAGGCAGTGCTTTGAGGCACTTCGCTTTGCCTCCAGTTTCCACAAAGGGTCGTCCGGTCCTGCTTAATATGGACTACGCTAACTCGTTCTCTACGTCAGTCGGCGGCTACCGCGAGCAAGTAGAAAACGTAACACTTCAAACAACTTACAACAATGAGATGATCGGCTTCAATGAGCAAGAGTTAAACACATTTACTAACATTAACTTTGATAGCGAAGTCACTTCGTTCGAACAACTTGTTGCGATGAGGGCGAGAAACAACATCAACTTAAACTGGATTGTTTACTCAGAGAACTTATTCCCCTCGGCTAGAAGAGAGTTTATTTCCTCCTCTATGACTCGTGTTGGATACGACAACGCATTCTGGCGCGATACCATCGAAAACAGAGTAACAGGCGGAATGGGTGTGCCAAACTCTGTTGGAGTTGAGGAGTACACTGATTGGGATTCTGTAACGCGCTATATTACTCAAAGTCTCTGGCCTCTTGATGCTCCAAGCGATTTTGAAACCAGAACCGCCCCGCCAGAAGTTGCTTATACGACGGACCCTATTTTTACGAATGCTAGATACTATACCGGTTCGAGCTTAATTTATTCAAATAGTGCTGGTGAATTACAAAATACGTATAGTTTCTATCATTTTACAGATCCTCAACCCGGCAGCGGAGTCACATACTTTTTCAACGCTGGACAAATTCCACTAGTAATAAGAAACGCAGGTTTATATTCTCGCAAGCACATGCTTAACTCCCCACTGTCGGCATTTAACCCAGTTGGTATATCATCATCTACAAATAACTTAGTAGTAGGTATGGAAGCAAACAACACACGCCTTGCGCTTCCTTCTGATCCTGTTGCTGCTGGTGTGACTGCTTCGTTTGCTACGGGCTCTGGCGAAGCTGCTTGGCAAGCACCTGCCCAAGCAGGATACCTCACAACATCAAATGGTATTGCCGGGTTTGTCTATGATTCGTCTAAGCCTTGGTATAACGACTATGACGACTTCCGTTACGACATTAAGACAATGGCAAAAGGCTACGGAGTCGTACCAGAGTTCAGAGTTTCGGAACAAATTGAGAAATATGGTAAGGTTGGTATCGATGGCGAGATATTCGATTACTTGGAGATCCCCGGAACGAACTTAAGCAGTTCACAAGACACGTTCTACAAAGACTACTCCAACTCTGACTTCATGCAAAACTTCTTGGACATTAAGGGTATGTCTGGGCTGAAAGCATCTGAAATCAGACTCACCTGCAAGGCTGCAATTAAATTCAACCCATATAAGGGTTTCTATCCAGCACAAAGAACATTAGATCTAGTAAGTCAGTTCTCAAGATCATACGCTGATAGTTTAACGTTTACGTATTTTAGTTCATCTGCTGGAGCAGATGCAGCATCCATATCGAACACTGCCCTGATGCAATACTCTTATGCAAGACCGGTCATGCAACCGCTTTTTGCACCCGGTATTATGTATAACTCTATTAAGTCTGGAATGGCAGTCGATTATCCGGTTGTCACTAATGGATATAAAGTATATAAACAACTTGTAACTGGTGCCGCTGATGGATCAGGAGATTATCCAGAAAACTATATGATTGCTGCGACAATATCGGGTAACATTAAAGCAGACGAAGGTGGTGCGAAATACATATCTGGTGCTTTCTGGGATTTAAGGGTTCCTTTTGAAGCGATAATGAATCCTGCTAAATATCTTAATGGCGTAGAATTGCCAGATATAGAGCCCCATCCCCAAGTGAGTTTGCCATTTGCAGCAACAGCATCTCTTCAGGTTCAAAATGCAGCAGAAGCATATAATAGAATGTCTTCAAACTTCTTTGCAGAAGTCGGAAAGTTCTTCTTACAAGGTGGCGATTATACCAAACTTCGCTCTACGGGAGTTGATTTAGGTAAAAAGAAATTCACTGGTGAAGAGGTGTACGGCGCCCGTTTAAGAATGAGAACATCTTACGAAGGTTCTAGGACTTATGAGTTCGAACAGGGTTCTGATGGAACTAACTATTTTTACTCAACTCTAGGCGCCCAAGCATTCTTCAAAAACTTTACAGCAGTCACTATTCCCACCGCGTCACCTATTACCGGTATTTCTGGTTCTTATGAATTGCCTCAAGATCCAGAAAAGCAACCATCATTCAAACACAACTTTGTTATGTACAGCAGACCTACAGCGTTTGGACCAGCGGTTTCTGGGCGTCAAGATTTAAATCCGATGAGTGCCTCGGCTGGCGCTCCTTCGCTCGCTACAACTGGTGATCATTTCAACTTATCAGCATCAGCATATGGTGTGAAAGACTCTCTCAACGGCTACAACTGGTCGTTCACGCCTCCATACTACTATGGAGAGGCTTGGGTTGACTTTATTTTCAGACCATCTGCCAGTGTTGAATACGATCTCACAAGAATCTTGGCTGAAACAAGAATTGTTAAGAGAAGGTATGATCCCGGCTCCGATATGGTCGATCACAAAAAGGTCGATGGATTTTATCGTAGAACCCTCCACAGAGATCAAGATATTCGGTTCACAGAAGCAGGTGCGCCTGCTCTTGGTCCAACTTACGGAAGAAACTTCACACCATACGCTAGTGAAAACATCAATGACAACGCGATGCAGTTGGACTCATGTCTTAACTTATTCGGTATTGAATACGAACAAAAAGCAAAAACCAACAAGTTCGGTTTACAAATATCAAAGGACAATGAGCAAGCAAGCCAAAGATGGGTTATTCAGCCTAAGTTTGAAACCCCAATGATGAACTTCGTTGACTACACTTCAGCTAGCGCACCACCGGAAAATCCACCTCCGGGCTGGACACCAGATGAAACAGAAATTTCAATACCGCAAAACTTTGGTTCCGAGTCGGTACCACGCGGTATGTGGCATCAGTTTGGTAGGCTTCCTAAAACACGAGAAGAGGGTATCTTCATGGAGATCGGAGACATCCCACCAAACTGGCTTAAGAACCATTACGAAGTTGTGACTGGGTCATCAATTTACAACAATTACGCTGCTAGTGGAGATCCGGAACTATACAAGAACATGAAGTCATTCTCTAAACTTTGTGGCTTTGATGAGAACAACTCAAGCGTAAGACTTGGTGAAGTTGCCAATAAACAAACAATTCGAGAAGCAGTTGTTGCTATTCCATATCTGGTCGAAGGTTTGACGGAGGGTGAAACACAACCCACAACAGAGAACGCCAAGACTAGAAAGAGATTTATTAACATTCCAACGAAGAGATGGAAAAACGCTCGCCAAGAAGAAGAAGGCAGCATTGAAGGCGATTCACTCAACACTGCTGGAGCATCTATCCGCCGTCTTGCGGAGCAGATGGAAAGGTACGTACTTCCTCCGCAGTTTGACTTCTTGAACAACAAAGACATTGACCCGATCGCTATGTATATCTTTGAGTTCAAGTATGAGTTGGACAAGAATGATCTTGCTTACATCTGGCAAAACCTTGCACCAAGAAACTATGAAAAGGCTACCTTTGAGAAAGATATGGTTGCGCACGAGCTTCTGAACACAGAGTTGCTTACGGAGCAAAACCTGTTATCTAACCCGAACTTGCGATGGATGGTGTTCAAGGTCAAGCAAAGAGGACAAACGCTGTACCGAGACATGATCACTGGTCAAATCGACGAGTCCACCTTCCAGCCCGGTTTTGCTGAAAACGATGCAAGCGGCTATCCTCTACTGTATAACTGGCCATATGACTACATTTCCATTGTCGAAACAATTAACTTTGATGTAGACGTTAAATACGATAGGGAAACAGCTAAGAAGATGAAGTCCGATTCAATGAGAAACATCGGCGCCCAAAACCAAATTCTTAACAAGAAACGTCGTCAGCCCGGTATTACGGCAACCAAGTTGAATGAAAAGCAAGCAACAAATGATGTTCCACAAAAAGGCGTGAAGCCAAAAGCGCAAAACAAACTATCTAAACGCATATCTACAAAATATAGAAAATAATTGAAAGGCATAATTATTATAAATGACCAAGATCCTCGACAAGAAACAAACAGTAATAGATTTTCAGCTAACTGGTTACGGCAAATACCTGATGTCCATCGGGCAGTATGCGCCGGAGTATTATGCTTTTTATGATGACAACGTTGTATACGACAACCAATACAATAATATAAGCGAGTCACAGAACTCAATTAATGAAAGAATTAAAAACGAAACACCGTACATAAGCACACTAACCTTGTTCGAAGATATTGATGGTACCCAACAGCAGTTGGTCCGAACAGATCCAGAAGATGTGTTCATCACTGATGCTGCAACGGACACAACATATCGATTCACAAAAGCTGAAAACTACTTTTTATCTGATGTCACGCCTATCAGATATATGCCACGCAAAGACATTTTCAGATATGGAGCAGCTATTGGTGATGCTCTCTTGGAAGCAAAGGAAACGGACGCAGCCCCAGCTTGGAAAGTTATTGTACTAAATGGAGAGATAACAAGCACACAAACTCATTTTGAAGTACAAACAAACGTTTCGGGAACTATCCCGCAAATAAACATAGCGGTCGATTACAAAAAAGAAATCAGAGACAGCAGATATCCCACCAGACAGTCAGACCAGATTCCAGTTGATGATGGAAGCCCGAGAGCAGAGGTCAGTTCAACAATAAACTTTGAAGATGGAAACTTCGTCTATTTATCCGCACAAGATCCAATAATATATGTTGACGAAGTTAACACAGAGCTATTAAACGAAAACTATGATGTAGAAGTTTTCATAGTCTCATCGTCAGCAACTACTGCCCCAGTGTTAGAAAGGAAATTTTTTGAAACGGTTGATGAACAAATAGTAAACGGGATGATGGTTAGGGCGAATCCTGAGCAAAAGTATTCCGGAGAGTTGCCAAGAACGGCAGTCGAATATTACTTTGACTTTAAGAGCGACAAAATGGCTGACCGAGATATAGTTTGTAGACAGCTACAAAATTATAACAAAACGTCGTATTATATTGACTTGGACATAGACTGTACAGGTAGAGAAACTGATGATGTATACTTTGATATTTATGGAAGCCAAGTGGAGCCTGAGATATGCCTAGACTAACAAAACAACAATCCGTAGAATATTACGGCAGAAACCTTCCAACCCCGACAATTGAGAAGATAACATTATCAAATGTTCAGAGTGATGACGAAATATACGATACTCTGAGAATAGCTAGCGAGGCAACGGGCACCGAAGTTAGCGATGCAGCCATAGAAACTATCACTAGAATTGATACAGACATTTCATTTCATTTTTCAACAGATGAAGATTTCAAAGTAGAAGAATTTGAGAAAAACTTATTTGATGCTGGTGCCGAAGAGTCTCTATATATCACTTTATATTTATCTTATAGCGCACTGGGGGACAATCAAAAGGTTTTCAAGACTAACATTATAAAAGAATTTGATAACAATTCTGGTCTTTTACGTGAAACGATCCTTTCTTATCCTCGTGGTACTGTCAACTATACCGAAGCAGGAATAGGGCTTTTGGCTATCGGAAAAACTGACTCGCTTAGTTTAGTTTCAGTTCCTTTATCTGACTTCCACAGTGTAGCAGAATTGACTTCTGATGTCGATGCCGATGATAATGCAGTCATCAGAGTAACTAATATAAAAATTACAACTTATGTAAGAAACTTCACTAGCAGAGAAAATATCAACGTATTTTGTTGCGCCAGCACGAGACACCCATATGAGATAGAGACGCCAACATCTTTTTCGTTGGATCCAATAACGGTCTCAATGAATTACAGCGATGTGACTTATGAGCAGATCGTTAGAAACAGTACCTTAGCAACTTTTAGTGAGCCTGTGTTTGTTGACGCTCAAGGGCTTCACTATCCGAACTATCCATTGGCATCAATAAATAAGAAATATTACAAGACCGAAGAGTATGGTTCCAAAGAAGTATTCGATTCAGTAAATGCCCTTTTGGCTGAATATGAAGCAAGATCTCTTTTGGATGAAGAATTACAAAGAGTAACAGACCAAGTAAAACTGGTTCTTGCAGTGCATGAAAACGATGTAGAGTTTTTACAACAACTCAACAAGGCAGCACAAGGGTTTTCTGTGACCAGCACAGAGTCACAAGCCATTGCCTTTAACCAAAGGTTTAGAGACTTAATAAACAATGCAGATGCAATATTGAGACAACAAGAAGAGGTTGTAAAAAGAATCTTCCGCAATTACAAGATTGTAGATTCAAGGGACACCACATTGCCCGAGTTTACAGCATATTCTTACGTGACTGGCTTACAAGACAAAGACTTCTTATATCAAAATATTTTTAATACAAACATTGCCAACTATGTGCCGATGATTACTGCCCCCGCGGACTACCCCGGTAAAGCAGAATTGCCCGCAACACCAGCAGAGATGGTTAGCGAATTTAGAGAAGATGCGCTTTCAATTAGAAAAGAACTAGAAAGTATCATGATTCCATTCACAACACCCGGTGCTGCTGCTAGCGGAGCCACAACATTTTCAGGCGTAACATACACTGGTGTCACAGCCGGCGTCCCATCTGCTACACCGGCTGCTGCTGCTGCTGCAGCAACGTCACCAGTAAAAGAAAAGATTGATGCAGCAGTTAGGGATATGGCTGACTGGTGTTTTAATGTTTGGGCAGGAAGATTTATCAAAGGTAGTGCTCATCCGGCGTACCAAAATGCAGACGGACATTCCGGCGCCCACTATTATGTTGTTAACTTGACCAGTCCTTCTATTGATACAGAGCCGTCTCCATCAGAGTGGAACTGGGCGCCCGATCGGGATGATTACGGTATTACTGGTGATGAAGTATTCTATTGGGATGACACCGCGCCGGGAAACTATGAAATTGCTAGGTGGGCTAACATGGTTGGCACCTTACCAACTGCTGAGTGGCAAAACCATGAACGCCAAATAACAGCCGCTTCTACTGCTGATTTCGAGTCTGGAGATGAATATTACGAAGATATCTTGAACAAATTCGGGTATGTGCCCTCAAGAGACGCATCAAGACCGGATAGTTCTCCCAGAAATGGAGGTCCTGCTTATACTGTTACTTGGAATACCGATCCGGCAGTTACAGAATATGTAGATAATCCAGCAGCGACAATGCCTCGTACATGGCGCTGGTTTGATCAATATTTCTGGACGCCAATTTCTATGTTTCAATTGAGTGCTTTATATTATTTAGCTCAGCAAGAGCACCAAATTGAGTTTTTCGTTCCTAAAGACGCATCTGGTCCAGTTCCGACTCTTGAAGAGACTATTGAAGATTCGCTAGCTGCAACTGCTTTAGGAGACCTAGTAGGAGAGCTTGGTGGCGAGTCCGTCCTCCGCTTTCAGTTTGCTAACAAATATATGAGCGACTATTATGAAAAAGTTGGAGGCATAAGCCCACTACACAGAAACTCAATCGATTCAGATTCAGAAAGAAGAATACACCAGCTTATATATGATACTAGTGCTGATGCTGGTGGAGACTATCGTTACACTGAATCTAAAGATATGGACGGATATGGTATTGGGTGGTGGCGCTGCGCAAGAAGAAAATATAATGACATTTACCAGAAGGTAGAGCAAATATTTTATAGTGTTTATGGTATTGATCCTGACACATTAGCATACGAAGCCGGCTCAGCAGCACTTGTTGATGGACCCCCGCCAGTAGACACAAACACTGCAACAACTCTCGATACATATATTTCCGAAGGTCCTTTGCGTATTGCAGAAAAAGTCATATCAGATACTCTTGAAAAAATTGATAATAGACCGGCGGACGATTTCGATACTGAAGCTGAAAGAGATAACTGGACCAATGTCTACACTGATCAAATTATAGAAGCAGCATTTAGTGAAATAGAGACATATTACGACAAAAAGTTTTGCAAGATATATGCATGCACAGCATTGCCAGATGAAAAAATTACAACATTCTGGGAAGAATGGCGAACAGACATTGGTGGTCCAGCGCCTCTTATAGTAGAGTTGCCAGATAGCACTAAAATTAGAAATCTAGATTATGTTTATGCAGTTGGCAGAAACCGCGGCGAAGATGTATATCCAAATATCGCTTATGGCGGTTGGGGCGGATTGACTATTTCAGAGACAGTCGAAGGAGAAACATCATCTTCAAGCAATACGCATATAATTAATTTAGGTCAAGCATTCATAGACCTGCTAAAAGAAAACATTAACACCAATAGAGATCGGATAAGACAAACAATAAAAAGATATATTACTGCCCACGCTCTGTTTACAGGCTTCAATAGTGATATTGGTATCCACTCGGCATTAGCGGAAGTTGATATCGTTCTGAGTAAATACGGCTATTTCTTCTTTGATATGGAGAAATACATAAGAAAGAACTCTCATCTTTCTAAAGTATTGAACGTCGATAGATTATTAATAGACTTTCCGTCTGCCAAGCAAATGACCAATGCTGCATGCCGACTTAAAGAAGTTGGCGTAAAGCTGGACAACTTTGGTGTTGATCCTGCAACGGGACTCACAACTACAACAACAGCAGCAAAACTTCGCTTAGTAAAAGATGAAAGCAATATTGTAACAACTTCCTTTATTAATGACTTTAAAGAATTAGAGTTTGAAACTCCCATTGATCCAAAAACAGGAAGACCTCGTGTATATCGAAGAATTAATGCTTTGCAAGCAATTTCTTTTGATCAAATAACAGAGTACACTGGTGCTAGGGAACTGGCTTCTAGTGCTGGTACATCTGCTTCTGATACGTTCCGCCAAGAAGCTGATAGAGTATTGGGAGGCTCCGCCGCTCCCACGACCACCCCGGCCACAGGTACAGGTGGCTATACTCTTAGTGACAGTATAACTGATTTTATTTCATCTACAGCCGGCCCCCGCCTTGGCGCAGGTACTGCTGCGCAGCAAGAGGCGCTAGCCGGACTGACGACTACTTTGGCAGACCGTCTAAGCGTGGACATCACAGATCTTGTTACAGATGTTGCACATGCTCCAAAACAAATGCATACAGGTTTGGTTATGAGAAACTACGCTTTCCCCGGTTTTGCTAATGCAGCCCTTCTCGGTGGAAAGGTCTGGCGAAATGATTATCGAATGATGATGTTTAAATATCAGTTCTTTTTAGACGACGACGATGCCTTTTCGTTTGCAGGTGATCCAGAATTAGATGATGGTAACGTATCTTACGATAACTTAACTTTTGACTTACAAATAGTTGACAATTCACCAGAGATATTTTATACATTGGTTCAAAAGTTTAGGAAAAATCTCAAATTATTTAAAATGAATTATGTGGATTTTGCAGAAGAGGCTTGTGCGTTCAACTCTTTCGATCAAAACTTTAACAGATTTTTTGTTGATCAAATGCTGATTAGATATCCGACGCCACCAAAAACACCATGGCATACGATGGTTGCTACATATATTTCATATACAAATATTATGACCGAATCATATCGTGGCGACAGGCTTACAATGTTTGAAGCGGGTAATAATATTCTTGAACTCATAAGACCGGAAACCGGAAATCTTAATTCATTAAGGTTATTTTATGAAAATTGCGAGAGCATGTTAGACAAATTGATATCCGCAGAAGAAGTACTGAGAGAAACAGCAACTCAAACAATATTTGACTTTACATATGAAGACGTTATTGGTGCGGCAGTTATAGATCATATAGGAGACTATTCAGATAGACTTGAGGATCCTAGAGTGTCCGAGTTCGGAGGGGACGAAGATTTATATGGTATTGAAGATTTTTAAACTAAATTGATATTTTACCATAAACACTAATTATTTCGAAAGAGGATACGAAATGTTAATTAGAGCATCCATAGTAAAGCCACAAAAGGCACCGATCAGTTCTAAAGTAAACAAAAAGCAAATTTTTATAGATAAAATTGTTGATCCAAGAAAAGAGCCAACACTGTATAATATTGAATCGGCAAGAATGAGTGTTGCGGCCAAAACAGGACCAGTTCAGTCAGTAAAACAAATAAGAAAACCGGGACCAGTAAAACACAACAGAAGAGATGTAGTGGCCCGCGATACGCTAGCAGTACTCAATATCACAGCCACAGAACATTCGGAGACCTTTTCTTTACTAGAAGATAACTCAACAAAGACAACAGTCCCAAATTATAAAATAATGGACCTCAAAGATTTTCAAAACACAATAAATTTGCAAGTGCGCGCCAATGATAAGTTCCCTCATAATAATGACCCGTTTTATCAACTAGATGAATCGGTCCGAGCACCACGTGTTTATAAAAATGTAACAACTTCTGGACAACAATTTAAAAAAGAGCCAGATTTGTCTTATATTTTATCTAACCTAACCATTTTAAACCAAAAGTCTACCTATCATGGTAAGTCTAAGTATTTCTAAGGAGACTTGATAAATTATGCCTGCTGCGCTGCCCCCTATCGTTTCTACGTTTACGAGTCCTACGGATGACTTGGCAGCAGAATATCCTGATAGACCAGAAACTGTTGCAGCGCCCGATGATAGTATCACGATCGGAAGTGATTCAATAGATGAAACTACTATCATAGCCAAAGCGCCTCTTCAAGTGCTTCTTGGAAACGGGGTGACAGATAACTTATCCAGCATTACACCCGGAACAATTGACACAAATTTTGCAGCTTCCTTTACTTTGCAACCATATTCTTCCGCAACTTCCGGCGGTGACTATCCTGCGTGGTATCAGGAGATAGTAAGTGATATTGTTGACTATGGTTTCGCTGGGGCATCTTTGGTATCTCAAACAGTAAATAGTGCATATATAGATGGAGATAATGCAGAAAATAATTTCCTCATTCTTGGTGCTACGTTATATGGTCACGTTAACCATCCTTCCGGCTTAACCGATCCTCGCATTAATGACTCTCCGGATGTTTTTCGCGCTGGAATAGATGGAGATTTTGTCTATAGCCGTTACAGATATGCTAGTCCATGGTCTTATGATCCAAGAGAAGTGTACGCTATGTTCCAAAAATACGGTTTCGAATCTTGGATCCCACATAGCGACTCCATCACAAGAAGTGTCACAACGTACCATTTGGATAGAGAAATAGACAGTATAGCCAGTTTGTTAGCAACAGGTTTCGAAGAGAGACAGAATATAAGAAAAGTTGCCCAACGCTCCGACTACAGAAGAAACTACGAGTACATTTCAGAGTCAGAGCAGAAGGAAAGCACAAGTATTGTGCAACAGGTTGTCAAAACAAGTATTCCAACAAGTGTTCCCATCGAGCCAGAAATGGACGCAACAATAGCAGACTTAACAGCAGCGTCACCAGTCGATGCAGAAGATGTAGAAATTTCTTCTGATATAACTGTTTCACCAAGTTCTGGTACTACCCCCGGAGGAAGTTACTAATGCCTGCATCATACGATAGAAGAAAACAATACTGCTCTCTTGTTGATCTGAATACGGTTTCTGGATCGAGCGAGAGAATAAGAAATGGTATCGGTGGGTACTTCTATACAGATACCGATTCTCGTGGTCTATTGAACGTTCCTCCTTCGTTTCAAAAACTAGATCCAAACAACAATATCCATCCGAGTATACTTTCTGTAACTTCTATATCTGGCGCCATCGTCCAGACACCCGAATCGGCAAGGGGTTTCGGAGAAAACTATTCTGACTTTAGAGAAACTCAAATACCATACATAAATTTTGTTTGTAGAATTGAAGGTGATCCGAGAACCACCAACTTAAAAAATGTTCTTAAGGGTAACAAATATTGGAAAACTCTTTTTGTTGGCGGAAGATACAGCGAAGAGTTTATGCCCCCTCTGTTCAGTACGGGCGCTTATGATAACAACTATACAGTTATCAGCCTTCCGTACAACAATAAAGAAAAGATTTATTTAAAGAACTCTGCTGAGTTATTTGACTTTGTTGGTGCGACATACAAATATAATAGACATTTTCCCAACTATCAAGATTTTGCTAGTAGAATCAATAACGAAAGAAAGCTTCCAAATTGGTATTCATTCTCGATCATAGCCGAAGCCGGTGGCACGACCGATGGAGCAAATTATTTAGAAGACTCTGAATTAGAGCCACTTGTACAAAGCTACAATCTTCGATATTACACGCTGAATAGAAAAAAGACTATGAACGATCTATTCAATTACACTGTTGACATACCTTCCTTAGAAGATGAAGAAGATAAAATGCCTCCATCTTGGGACTTGGACCTGACTGAATACGTAGAAGAAATGTTCCCAGCACAGTATAGTCGCATACCTGCTAGTGTCATAAACGAACAAGAAATGAGAAATCAAAATCTTATTTTTCCACTTGAGTCAACGCGAAACATGCTCAAAAAAGATTCACCAGCTTATCAGACTTCACATGCATGGCCGTACTTCAATAAAGTGGATATAGTGAACGACGTTTCAGAGAGAAGTGTCTATAGGGACATGATAGAAGAAAACTTTGCTGATACCATATTCTTAAAGACACTAAAAGAAGCATTCTTGGAACAAACCGATGGGTATGTTCCGGTAAGAATGACTCAATTTATGAAGACATCAAAATACATGACCGGCTCAAGCAACGCAATGCAAAACAACAGAGTGACATCAAACGCTGCTGTGATGTATCGAACAGTAGATATGATAAAGATGCTTATGTACGGTTACGAAAATGTCCTTAATGAGTCAAAAGACTTTCAGGTAGTTAACCAAAACAACACTGACACTGCCGCAGCATTAGACACTAAAGGTTTGTATCGCTCACTTAACAGCAAAAAATTGGCTGGTTTAATTACTGATATATATTCTACATTTGGTGATGAAGACTCGGGAACAAAAATTGACAACATTACGTCTTTATTGAACTGTCAATATGAAAACATTTTGAAAAAAGCTGATGGTACATATGACGAAGATGCAATTGCTAGACTGGAGCCCGAAGCTGCTTACAATGAAGTGGTTGCCTATAGAGTAGAAAAAATTAATAGAACTCCATCTGGCGATTCTGAAACTCCCGGCGTGATACAAAACTTTTGGATATATCCCGACGTTTCACAGGAAGAAATTGCGTTATTGGACAGTCAAGTTAAGTATGATACAAACTACGAATATAGAATATACGCCTATTATCTTGTAAAAGGTTACAAGTATAGGTATTCAAACTTGCAGTTGAGCAGAATTATTGGACAAGTTAGTAAAGACGGCTATGCAGGTCCAGCAGCACTAGGTTCAGGTTTGGACGGTGGACCTCCAGATCCGCCCATTGGTTACTGCATAGAATATTACGATCCATATACAGACAGAGCAATACCCGATTATCTTGTTGCAGATCCGGACACATACAACGTATCAAAAGAAATTGAAGATAGTATTTCTACACTTAGTGGAGAGTCACAAAGAATAGGACTGTCATCCATCAGCGATGAAACAAATAAGTATCCTCCATATGTGGCTCAGTTTAACGTAACGCTACAGCCTTCGTTGAGTATTATAGAAGTACCGTTATTGAGAAAAACATATAAAATTCTAGACAACCCACCAAACGATTTGGATATCATACCGGGATATACTCTCAAGAATGATAATACGATAACCTTCGAGATAAACTATCAGACCTTTAGTCCACACAAGTACCCAAGAGCAATTAGTGAGAATGATGCATCCAATAGGATGGATTACATTAATGCGAATGATATATCTAGCATTACTAGAATTCAAAACGAAACAGTGGCATATCCAAAAGAAGTCCTTATCTACAGGCTCGATACCAAGCCAAAATCGTTTGAAGATTTTGCTGCCTCAACTCCGAGAACAGTTTCGCTTAAAATTGAAGGAAGCGATTTTGCTTATACAACAGCTACTTTTAATGATATTATTAGATCGAACCACAAGTACTACTACTTATTCAGAGTTGTAAATGACAATGATATAGCGGGTAATGTTAATACGATAATCGAAGCAGAACTGGTCAATGATGGCGGATATAAATATGGAATATTTGATACGCTTTTTGAAGAGGATCTGATAGAGAAAGAGTTTACGTTCCCGTCCACATCTTTTAAAAATATCTTCCAACTGTCGCCAAACATGTCGCAAGTTATGGTTGACTCAAGCCAAGTAAACTTCCAAGACACAGCCAAAAATCAATATGAGAATATTAAAGTTGGAGTTGCGGAAGATTTGGTCTGGGGTAAAACTTTCAAGATTCGCCTAACATCAAAGAAAACCGGCAAAAAAATTGATTTGAACATTACTTATAGTGACCCTGATATAAATTTAGAAGAATAAAAAAACCAATACTATTTATTGAGAGAGGAAATTAAATGGCATTTTTAGATAACTCTGGCGACATTATATTAGACGCCGTACTCACAGATGTGGGTAGAAAGAGAATGGCTGCTGGTAACTTCAGAATCACCAAGTTTACTCTCGGTGATGATGAGATTGACTACAGCCTGTATAATAAAGACCATCCATCTGGTTCCGCTTACTACGATCTGGAGATTCTGCAAACTCCAATTCTTGAAGCGTTTACTCAGCCGAATGCCAGCATCAACTACGGTCTTGTGTCATACACTAGACAAGACTTGCTTTATCTTCCCTCTGCTATTATTAACGAGAAAACATTCAGCCCAAGAATTGCGTCTCGCTCCACAAGCAAGAACGTTTTCTTCTTGGCTGATAACACAAAGACAAACGCGCAAGGTGTCCCGACAAGCAAGGTCATGACCGCCGACTCTAGTGTCCCAGAAGCAAATATCTTGATTAGCTCAGATACTGCTGGCAGGTTCGTCATGATTGAGACCGGCATTGACACAACTGAGCTTGCTGCATCATCAGTCAACCAAGCAACATACATCACATCTGTCGGCTTGGCAGATAATGGTTTCTTGGTCCGCTACGACAACAGATTCATTCAGTCGGTTCTGGGTGCCACCGCAGGCTCTCAGTTTGCAAACGGAACTCAACAAGGCGCATCTCTCCAAGTTTCACTGGCTGGTGCTGGAAACGCTAGAAGGTCGCCTTCTTTGACAAACTACAACGAGGCTACTATCGGCGCCGCAGTTAACAGAGTATACTCTAACATTGGCGCTACTGGCACGACAGTCGATTCGAGCACACAATACTCAGCAGTTACAGGACCAAGAGGCTCTTTCACTGCGCTTAACTTCTTGATCAGAGGCGATATCACCCAAACAGACTATGTTAAGTTTGGTACCATTTCCAATGACCTTTTCGGTGACGGAACATTATACGACTTTATTGACACAACAGTCTATGTACAGGGACTTGCGAGTAACGCAAACGTCCAGTTGCCGGTCAGAATTATCAAATTGGCTCAGACATAAACGGAGAAAATGAATGCCTGTTTCTTATGAACCCTTAAACGTAAACACAGATGTAACGACAACCAAGACCAACCTCCATGAGGTTATTCCCCTGACGGGTTCGATCATCAACAGTGGTACGTACAACAACGAAAACATCAAAAACTATACACACGGCATGTTTCAGTCTGTGTTTGACTATCCTTATTTGAGTTCTTCTGCAAACCACATTTTCGATCTTACATGTGGATACGATGAGAGTTCAGCACTTTCTGCATCTACAAATGTTCAGAACAACAAGAAGATCAACATGTACAACCAGTTCTCTCAAGTTCTGCTTGGCTACACTGGCTCTGCTAACACGGTTAGATTGTTTGAGAATGACTTGAAGCTGGATGGTACTGGCTCAATGAAGAACGTCATGGTGGTTTCATTCTCGCGTTTGATCACCAAAGACCAAATCAAGAAAGGCACCTTCTCGCTTCAATTGGGCACTGGACCTTGGGGCGATAGACACTCTGAGACGGTTACTCTCCAAGATGTTAGCGCATCAACAAATGGCGACGGAACAGCAAACACTATTGGCGGTGACTACGGTGTTCTTTATGCAACTTCCGGACTTGCTACTGGCTCTGTTCACGGTAACGCTCATGGCATCGTATTCTACCAAGCTGGTATCGCAGTTATTTCCTCGTCAGTCTTTGACTTGTCGGCATCTACTGGCTATGGTCAGTTCGCTTCTGGCGCTGCGACCGCATTTACGTCTTCTCTTGGTCCTGCTCTTGGTTGCTCCGCTTCGATCGCTACCGGTTCTATCTCAAGTTCTGCCGATGCACTGAGAGAAAGAGTTACAAACCTTACGTTCAACAACTCGACAGAGATAAACTCAACCATCTATTTCTGTAGGCTTCCTGTCAATAAGTTTAACTATAGCGCAAACCCAACGTATCTTTCCGCTAGTAAGCTTAGAGTCAAGAATGAAGCAGGGGACTTACCCGTGTCATATGTGACTACTGTTGGTCTCTACAACGCACGTAACGAACTTCTGGCAGTTGCTAAGTTGTCAGAGCCCCTCAAGAAGACCCCACAAAACGAGTTGACGATCAGAGTAAGATTGGATTACTAAAAATGTCTTTCCGTAAGTTTGGCCCAAATGATATTGTGCTGAACACAATGAGGGCGTTTCCACAAGTACGCTTTGATATATACAACTTCGGCGTATACTACAACAATACGCCACATCAGTCCGGCGCGTTTTCCGATAACATACTTGGTATAACATCTAGTGCTTCAGGTGGTATCAGTTTAAACGAGTACAACATAGACCGTCAGGGTACAACGACACTAGAAACTGACGGTACTGCAACAACAACTGGACAAAACCCGCCGATAGTTCCATACATCACAAAAGATTCAGCCAGAGCATCTTTTAGGACAGTTGGTAAAGTATCATATAATAACGAGTTTCGCTATGGCGATACGATATTTTCGAACTATCCAATGACTGCCTCTATAACACGAGAATTCATGTCTCCTAATGCAGGAGCCAGAGATCCGGTTGTAAACACATACAGTAACGCCGAATACGTAAGTGGTGGTGCTCCAGTATATCGTCATTTCTATGCACTCAAAAATAGACTCGATAGCTACGGCTACATGAGTCAGCATTATGTTGTTTCTTCCTCTCTTGGTTGGAACAAGGCTGAACAAGCGATAAATATGATTAGTATCCCATCTATATTCTATGGTTCAAGAATACAGGAAGGTTCTGTATCTCTTAGATATTATGTTAGTGGTACGCTACAAGCAGAGTTAAGAGATGCAAAAGAAAACGGAGAGTTGATACAGTACTCAGGAACTATGTCTTCTGCAAACGATGGAGATGTAGCAGGTGTGGTACTTTATAACGAAGGCATCATTCTCCTCACGGGCTCTTGGGAAATAAATGACCAAGAACTGCCGTTAATTGATGGCGCTTCTGGTGGAGATGTGGTAACTTCAAAGTGGATCTATTTTGGCTTTGGTGCCAACGATGTTGCTGTGCCAGCCTCCAGAGACGCTAACATTGCCTCAGCATCATTCGAGATATTGTTTAACGGACAGACTGAGACACAAGTTCAAACAATGTTTGCGCACGCAAGAAGAGGAGAAGTGAACTACTCAAACAACCCAACGTTCTTACAGTATGGTCAGGATCAATTGTTTACAACAAGTTCAATGGTATACGAAGAAAACCCGAACAGAAAAATAAAGAACACAGTGTCTTCTAGTTTCGCGACATTCGATGCGCCTTTCAAAAGACAAGTATACATTTCCAGAGTCGGCATATACGACAAAGACAAAAACCTCATTGGAGTCGCAACGTTAGCCGATCCGATCTTAAAAGAAGAAGGTGATGATTACACCTTTAAGTTGAAGTTAGACATATGAAAATACCAATAATAATAGTTTCCCCAAAGTTCACAAAAGCAATATCATGGGTTGTTGATGTAGCAGCCATAACACTGTTTCCATTCATTATCAGCAAAGAAGAGATGCCGGAAGACACTTTACGACACGAAAGCATACATATTGCTCAACAAAAAGAGCTACTTGTGATATTCTTTTATTTGTTATATGGTTGGGACTACTTGAGAGGCTTCATGAAACACAAAGATAAAGAACTGGCTTATCGCAGGATCCGCTTTGAGCAAGAAGCGTATGCACAAGAAGCAAACAAAAGTTATTTAGAAAACAGAAAACCATATAGTTGGCGTAAATACAAGGTATAAAATGGTTTTAGGAATAGATGTAAGCACAAGCATTACAGGCTTTGCTGTTGTCGCAGATGGTCAGTTGGTTCATTATGACTCAATTGATCTGAGAAAGCACAAAAATGTTTTTGATAAAGCAATAGCAATGAAAGAAAAGATACTAGACTTGTACGAGATGTATCAACTGAGTAATGACGAAGACTATTCAGTTGCTCTTGGACAATCAAAATATCCAATACAGCACATTTACATCGAACAGCCATTCACATTCTTTAACTCTGGCGGTTCTTCTGCCGCAACAATGGCTACGTTACAGAAGTTTAACGGCATTGTTTCTTGGATCGTGTATGAAGTGTTTGAGATTCGCCCAGAATACATCGGAGCGACTGCTGCCCGTAAGGAGGTCGGCATTAAAGTTCCGAGAGGCCAGAAGGCAAAACAAGTGGTGTTAGAGCACTTATTAGAAAACGAGCCGGCATTTAAAATAGAATACACCAAGCAAGGCAATCCAAAGCCAGAGTCTTACGATAGAGCAGATGCAATTGTGATAGCACACGCTGGGTATAAAACAGAAACAAAAACTTCTTGACAGCACAGCCTTTGTGTGTTATAGTTTAAGTGACTTTTCATCAGTAGGAGAAAAAATGAAAGTACAAAATGGAAATAGTGTTAGTGTCCACTATCGAGGAACACTTAGTGATGGTACTGAATTTGACAACTCGAAGACTAGAGGACAAACTCTTAATTTCCAAGTTGGTTCAGGACAAATGATTGCCGGTTTTGACGCCGCGCTTGTTGGTATGTCTATCGGAGACGTAAAGAGCGTTAGTTTGAGTGCCGACGAGGCGTATGGGCAGCACCGCCCAGAGGCTGTTCAACCAGTTCCAAGAACTGCATTCCCACCAGAGTTTGAGTTTATGGTTGGCGAAGTTGTTCAAGGCAACGGTCCACAAGGTCCATTTCTCGCTAGGATCTTGGAGGAGCAGGAAGAGGAGATTGTTCTTGATTTCAACCACCCTCTTGCCGGCGAGGAACTCAACTTTGAGATTGAGCTTTTGGCGGTCAATGGCAGCGAAGCCACCACTGGCACCACTTGGGATTCAAGTATGAAGAAGGCTGAACTGCTCGATGTAGCGAAGGGTCTTGGACTTGATGTTAACACCAAGTCTACAAAGGCTCAAATTATCGAAGCACTTGAAGCACAATAAACGTAACAATCTGCCGCAACCGCGAGCGCCTCTCTGATGTTTACACACGGAGGGGCGCTTTTACTTGACATCCCTATCTTCAGATGTTATTGTAAGGATGAGGGCACATGAATAAGAAAGAAGCGAAGAAAATATTACATGAAACGCTTGGAAACTACATCGACAAAGGGCACGAGCTTCTTTTCAGGTGCCCTTCGTGCAATCACAGAAAGCATAAACTCGCTATTAATTTGGATAAAAATGCTTTTCATTGTTGGGTTTGCGATTATCGCGGTCGTAATATTAGGCGCGTTGTTAGAAGTTATGGTTCGTATAACCAACTACAGAAATGGGACTCAATATCGGAGCGAAGTGATCTTGAAAAATTTACTGAACTCTTTATGGAAACAGAGTATACAGAAGACAAAAGCAAAGTGGAACTCCCAGAAGAATTCACAAGCCTCTGTAAAGACTCCATCCCAGCCACCGGCACATATGCGCTCCGATATCTCCAAAAGCGAGGAGTAACAAAAGAAGATATTCTCAAGTGGAAGATCGGCTTCTGCTTTAGTGGAGAATATCGCAATAGAATTATTATACCCTCTTTTGACGAGGATGGCGACTGTAGCTACTTTATCGCCAGATCCTATACAGGTGATAGCTATAAGTATAAAAACCCACCAGCGTCAAAAGATGTGGTGTTTAATGAACTATTTATTGACTGGAACAAAGACCTAATACTGGTCGAAGGAGTATTCGATGCCGTGGTTGCAGGAAATGCCGTCCCGATACTTGGCTCAACTTTACGTAAAGGATCAAATCTCTTGCGTCAAATCGTCAGAAATGACACCCCGATCTACATCGCCCTTGACCCAGACGCAGCAGAAAAAGAACGCCGGATTATTAAAATGCTGTTGGAGTACGATATCGAACTTTATAAGATCGATGTTTCGGGCTACGAAGACGTAGGTTCAATGCCCAAGCAGGTGTTTGAGCAAAGAAAGAATAACGCAACCTTTATCGAGAGTGATAACTATTTACTGCTAGACTTATTGTCTGCGGTATAAAGATGCCTTATTACAAGCGAAATGAAAAATGTACTAACGCCTCTGGTGAGCCCGGTAGTTTCGTAACCATCAAGAAAGACGGTGGAAAACGTCAGTGCTGGAAAAATAAAGCAGCCTTTGAGAGAGCCCAAGCCGCTAGACACGCCAAAGGAGTTGCAGAAAGAACAATGCGTATTACAGAGTCAAGGTTAAGAGAGATCATTCGCGAAGAAGCGGAGATCAGATATTTAAAGCAAACAATTTCCGAAGTAATTGATGAAATGAATCTAAACCTGACGCAAGAACAACGTCAGTTATTAGAAGAAGACATTATAGACTCACTTAAAAAGGCAGCAAGAAAAGCAAGACTACCTCTTTTGGTTATGGCTGCGTTAGCATTTGGAAGCCAAGTAGCAGCAGACCTCCAAGACTACGAGGGTGTGGGCACTACAGTAGCGGCAGCACAAAAGATCAGTAATGCTATTGATGCTTCACAGAATATTTCCCAAGCACGTGCAGACGCTATCGAAAAGGCAATTGAAGCCAGTGCTCGGGAAGGAGAAATCTCTGCCGACCTACAAAAAGGCGTCAGCGCAGACACCGCTAAGGACATCGCGATGGACCGCTTAGAGACAGAGTTTGTACAGAAAGGCGCAGTAAAGAGCACCGGACAAGCACAAGCAGGACCCGGCGGAGCCCAGTATTTGGTTTTCGTACCATACGACTCATTACCCGATGGCTACAAAGACACATTTACCAGAGGTGCCGAGAAAGAGGATCTCAAGCAATACTACCAGACAATGGATATACAAGATCTCAAAGACTTAGTTACTGACTTTAATTCTTGGGGCTCAGAGGGCTCGGGACAGTTCTATGATTCTGAAGTAGGTAAGCTTCTTCCTGCATCTTGGTCTATCGCATACAAAGCACTTCAAGATAAGACAGCCGAACGCGGCGCCAAAGGCAAAAGTCTTGCGAAAGAAAATGCTTGACAGCCACATTTGGTAGTGATATGTTAAAAGCGTAAGGAGGGACTTATGCAGAGTTATATTTTTAAAATACTAATTCTTCAAGTCAGTGTTCTATTAATTAGTTTTTGCAGTACCCTCTTTTTATGCAAAGCAATTAGTTAGGAGAGTTTGTGAGCATCAAGATCGCGCACGTATCGGACATTCACGTCCGCAAATTAAAGTACCATAAGGAGTACCGAGCAGTATTCGAGCAGTTATATGAAAAGCTGCGAGAAGAAAAGCCAGATATCATCGTAAATACAGGCGATACCTTCCACACAAAGTTGGATATGTCGCCCGAAGCAATTAAGATGATGAGTGATCTATTCGTAGGTTTAGCAGACATTGCGCCTTACCATATGATCCTCGGCAACCACGATATGAATTTAAAGAACAGTGGTCGTCTTGATGCTATTTCGCCCATCGTAGAATATCTTAATCATCCAAACATCCACTTCCACAAGTATTCAGACGTTGTGGAGGTTGCTGATGGCGTTGATCTACACGTATTATCTATTGTTGATCCAGAGAACTGGAAAACAGAACTACCGCAAGACCGCGTAAACATCGCGCTTTATCACGGATCTGTTGTTGGGTCTGTAACAGACAGCGGTTGGATGATGACGCACGGCGACATCTCGCTTGATGAACTTGAAAAGTATGACTATGCACTGCTTGGAGACATTCACAAGACAGATCAAAAGGTAGATAACGACGGCAGAGCAAGATATCCCGGCTCGCTTGTGCAGCAAAACCACGGAGAGTCTAACGACAAGGGCTATCTTATTTGGGATATCCAAGATAAGAATGTGTGGAACACGCGACATGTTTCGCTTGTAAACCCAAAGCCGTTCATTACTATCGAACTTACTCGCAAAGGCAGGATGCCGAAGAACACAGAGATACCAACAGGTGCTCGTTTGCGGTTAGTTAGCAACAACAACCTACCACTAGACGTAATGCGCCGTGCAGTTGATATTGCAAAGCACAGGTTCCAGCCAGAGACTATATCGTTTCTTAACAGAGCGTCAGGTGAGCGTGGTTCTGTCGAGGCTTTGACGGATGAACTTGGTAATGATAACCTTCGCGACGTTGCAGTGCAAGAAGAACTTATCGAAGAGTATTTGGTAGACTATGAAGTTCCAGAAGCGACAATGGAAAAAGTCTTTGAACTAAACAGAAGATACAATAAGATCGTAGAGGACAACGAAGATGTATCAAGAAATGTTAATTGGCGCCTTAATAATTTTGAGTTTGATAATTTGTTTAATTATGGCGACGGCAATAAAGTCAATTTTGAAGAGTTAAGCGGCATCGTCGGCATCTTTGGAAAGAACTTCTCAGGCAAGTCGTCTATTATTGATGCGATCTTGTGGACGATGTTCAACTCTACATCAAAGAATGAGCGCAAGAACTTAAACGTTATCAACCAAAATAAAAACTATGCTTCCGGCAAAGTTCAAATTGATATCGGAGAAAAGACTTATACTATTGAAAGAAGATCCGATAAGTATACAAAGCGACTTAAAGGCGAAGAAACACTAGAAGCCAAGACAGATCTAAACTTTGAAGTTTATGATAATGTAATGGGCGAAACTCAGTCTTTAAACGGCTTGACTAGGACACAGACCGATGCAAATATTCGTAAGCATTTTGGTACGTTAGACGACTTCTCTGTTTCTTCTTTGTCGTCCCAACACGGTGCCCTCACGTTTATTGACGAGGGCTCAACACGACGGAAAGAAATTATCGCCAAGTTCTTGGATCTAGAATTCTTTGAGCAAAAGTTCAAACTTGCAAAAGAAGACTCTGTTGATCTGAAAGGCGCTTTAAAGCGGATGGAAACAAAGAACTATGACGACGAGATAGAAAAGCACACGGAAGAACTACAAACCGCAAGAGAGTCATTAATTCAACAACAAGAAACTTGCGCAGCTTTGAAGAGCACGCTAGCTACTTTAAATGAAGACTGCGGAAAAACACAAAAGATAATTGACTCTATTCCAGCAGAGATCATAGACATTGCTGCTATCACAACCGAGATCCGCAGCAAAGAAAATGAAATAACAGCGTTGGATATAAAGATCTCCGAAGACGAAGGAACACTAAAAACAAAGCAAGGTGTATATCAAAAGGTTGTTGCATTCTTAAATGAGTTTGAGTTAAGCAAGTACGAAGACTTACAAAAGCAAATAACCGAACACCAGTCAGAACTGAAAGCACAAGAAGACCTTCTCGATAAACTTCTAGAAGCACACAACAATATCTTGAAGAAAGAGAAACTTCTACACGAGCACGAATATGATCCAAACTGCAAGTATTGCTGTGATAATGAGTTTGTTAAGGAAGCCCACGAAGCCGTCGCACAAAAGAATTCTGTTGAGACACAGCAAGCACAAACATTAAACAACATCAGCAACATCACAAACCAAATAGAAGCACTTGACCCAGTTGATGTCGGCAACCAACTTGATAGATACTCTCGGATGGAGGACAGCAAGAATACCATCACATCAGAGATAGCAGATCTAAACTTGGAGATAGAAAGAAACAAAAACTCTATTCACAAGATCGAGGCTTCACTGACCACTCTCCGAGCCAAGAGAGATGAATATGAAGAGAACAAAGAAGCAATTGAAAACCTTGAAACGCTATTGTCTCAATTGAACGAATGTCATTACAAGATCAAGCAAACAAATAATGAGATCGATAAGTGTGAAGTAGCAACGCTTGACTTTGTAAAAGCAGTTGGCTCTCTTGAACAAAAGGTAGAGAACATTCGAGAGCAAAAGAAAGAATACACAGAACTACAACGAGAGTTCTCTGCATATGATTTGTTTATGCGCTGCATGCACTCAAACGGTATTGCATACGATATCATCAAGAAAAAGATACCCGTCATCAACTCCGAGATAGCAAAGGTGTTAGCAAATATTGTAGAGTTCGAGGTGTTCTTCGAAGCATCAGGAAACAAGTTTGATATCTTCATTAAACACCCGCGTTATGATGAGCGTCCCATTGAAATGGCTTCGGGTGCAGAGAAATCATTGTCTGCAATTGCGATACGTCTTGCGCTTCTAGGTGTATCGTCGCTACCAACTGGTGATATTTTTGTGTTGGATGAACCCGGAACTGCATTAGACGAAGAAAACATGTCCGGCTTCATTCGGATTTTGGAATTGATCAAAGTGTATTTCAAGAACGTTTTGTTGATCTCCCACCTTGATTCGCTCAAAGATTGTGTTGATATGCAAATTGTGATCGATAAGGTAAATGGCTATGCAAAAGTTGATGTTTGAGACTAATTATTGTGATGAAAAAATGTAACAAATGCGACAAAGAGAAAAGCAGCGCGCAATTTCACATTAAAAGAGCAGCAAAAGACGGCAGGGCATCTTTATGTAAGGAATGTGTTAGTCAACAAAAAAAGGATCACTACATAAACAATAAGAAACACATTAGTGAAAAAAAGAAAAGATATTATCAAGAAAATAATATGCTCCTTAAACAAAGACAAAAAGAGAATTATCGAAAAAACAAAGAACATATCTTGGAGCGCAATAGAGGATATTATTTTTTAAACAAGGACAAAATAATATCTCAAAAGAACTTCTATGAGCAAAACAGAAAGATGGTCGATACTGACTATAAGATCAGAAAGAGAGTGTCATGTGCCGTTCGTCAAGCACTGAGATCACAAAACACAGTTAAAGGCGGCAGCACCTTCGAGCACCTACCATATACTCCACAACAACTAAAAGAGCACATTGAAAACCAATTTGAACCTTGGATGACTTGGGACAATTGGGGCGAGTGGCACATTGATCATATTATTCCGCAATCGGCTTTATTGTATGATAGTTTAGAACACCCGAATTTTCAGAAATGCTGGGCTCTTGATAATTTGCGTCCTTTAAAGGCGGAAGACAATTTAAAGAAGAGCAATAAGATTATTTAATAACTATTTATTGCTAAATAGGAGAATAAAATGTCTGATAATGACGACCCTAACGAATTTTCGTTCCTGCCTCCCGCAGAGCCACCACCCTCCTTTAATCAGGAGAAAGACCACTATCACGAAGAAGTTGAAGCAGAAGATTTCGGAATGGTTGAGGACTTCGGATTACAGATGGAATACTCTGATGAAGATCTCCTCCCAGAAAACACTGCGCCTTCCTCTCTGAACGTGGGCTTTGTTGGCGTCGGCGGTGGAGGCAACAAAATGGCGAATGCGTTTATTGAATTAGGTTTCAATAAAACGCTACTCGTAAACACAACTGGAAAAGATATTCCAAAGAATGTTGAAGAGGATCACGTCGTTTTGATTCCTGATTCCGACGGAATCGGCAAGAATGTAGAATACGGAAAAGAGGTATTAGCACAAAATGGAGCAATTGTTGAAGATGCTCTCCGCATCAAACTTGGTAAAGTTGATTGGTTATTCGTCCTTGCTGGCGGTGGCGGTGGTACCGGTAGTTCTGTTACTGCTTTACAGCCTGTCTTTGAACGTTACTTACGCTCTATTCAAGCAAGCGGTAGAGTCGTATATGTAGTTTCTTGGCCAACAGCACAAGAAAACCTCAACCCCACTATTGCTCGCAATGCCTTGACGCTCGCAAATGATGTTGCAAAGTATCCGCACATTATTCTCGACAATGAGCGTTCTACTCGTTTGCTTCGCGGCAGAATTGGTATGCTTGGTATGTATCCTGTCGCCAACACACAATTTGCTAAGTCACTTGCCCAAGTGCTTAAACTCTCCTCAGAGGACTCACCGATCCAATCTTTTGATAGTAAAGATCTGGAAACCTGCTTGGGCAATGACGGTCGTGCCTTCATGGGTTCAACCATGATAAAAGATCCAAGCACTGGAAAGCTTGGATCGGTGATCCTCTATAATTGTTTCAATAGAAGTGCGTGTCCTCCGATTAAGGGAAAAGGGAAGGCGGGCTCTCTTGTGCTGGTAATCTCGGAAGAGATGGCTGCTGATCCAAAGATTAGTAAGAATATTGAATCAGCAATTTCATACATTGGAGGAAGGTGCGAGACACTCTTCTCTGGTGTTTATGTGCGTAAAGCGGTTCCCGGTCTTATTGCAATTGTAACAATGACGGGATTGAGTGATGGTTGAGAAGGCGTGCATTAAGTGTGGAATAACAAAAACTGCCGATAACACACATAAGAATAAAAAAGCCAAAGATGGATTGGCATCAAGTTGCAAAGAATGCAGAAGAAAGTATTTGGCACAAAATCGTGAAAGGATCGCAGAACGAACACGACAATACTACAAAAAGAACACAAAGAGGTATCAAGCACTTAGAGAAAACAACAAAGAAGAGAAAAAGGAATATGATAAGAAAAGGTATTCCGACAATAAGGCTGAGATTTCGGAAAAACAAAAAGAATACTACGAAAAAAATAAACAAACAATTCTCCGCCGAAGCGCGAAGAGGCACAAAGAACGTATAAATACTGATCCTGCATACAAATTGAGACACAATGTTTCTCGTATGGTGAGTCTTGCTTTGCATCGTGGCGGACACACCAAAGGCGGCAGCACCTTCGCCCATCTCCCATATACTCCACAACAGCTTAAAGAACACATTGAAAACCAGTTTGAAGATTGGATGACTTGGGACAACTGGGGCGAGTGGCACATTGATCATATTATTCCGCAATCGGCTTTATTGTATGATAGTTTAGAGCATCCTAACTTTCAAAAGTGTTGGGATCTTAAAAATCTTCGACCTTTATGTGCGAAAGAGAATATTTATAAGAGCAATAAGCATTGATTGCGATACTAAGTATGAATGGATTAGCAACATAGGAGAACCAAAATGAATTTATGGAATACGATAAAGGGCTGGTTTTCGGCTCCTAGCACTGATGAGTGCTGTGCAGAACCACACGAACACGTAGAGGCCGCAACAACCGAACCAACTATGGAAGCAACACCTGTGGAAGTTGAAGAGACTCCGGAGCCTGAAGCCGTCGCACCCGTCGCAACTGTTGAGGTTAAGCAGCCACAAGCAGCCGCAAACCCAGCAATGATTGGCGAGATGTTTGCTCATATGTGCAGAGAAGCCGGCGTCAAGCAAAGATACTTAGACAGCACAAATGCCGTCACCTTATTCCAAGAGTGGTATACAGGTGAAGCAAACGAAGAAGACATTAAGGCAGCAATATCGGAGTTTAAGAAATTGAACCCACCGGTTAACGCCAAATTTCAAGGAAAAATATAATGCAAAAGTTATTTGAAGACTGGAGAAGGCACATCGACGAAGAGAACGTTGAGGAAGGTATTGAAAACATAACACCTGAAAACCTCACTATTGTTCTTGATGCGTTTGAGAAGTTTCTTAAAGAGCCAGCAGTTATGACCGCACTCTTGGGTGGTGGTATCGCCGCAGCAGTGAAAGTAATTGAAGACAAGTTCGGAACTACAAAGAGCCCAACTAGTCCAACTCGTCCTGCTGAGATGGACAGAACCTTGGAAGAACAAGAGAAGAACAACCCTTATGCTATTTGCACAGCATCTGTTGGTCGCGACGATAAGAAAAAGTACGAGAAGTGCGTTAGAGACGTTAAGAGACAAAACAGGAGCAAGTGATGATGGCGAAAGCAGAAGCGTTTATTGACTCTTGGTTAGCAAAGTTAACGTCTCGCAAACTGATGGTCTGGCTTACAGCGACCGGTCTTACTTTGGCTGGTCACGTAACAAGCGAAGACTGGGTTATTGTCTCGGCTATTTATATTGGCGGTCAAACGGTCATTGATGGAATAGCCCGACTTAGAGGACACAATGGTTAAAAAGCAAATACTAGAATTTGCATTGAAGAACTGGAAAGCAATACTCATAGTGTTGCTTTTAGTCGTTATAGCGATGAAGTCTCGCCGTGACTATGCCCTAATGCAAAAAGCATACGACACAAGGGTTCAGTCTTACGAAGCACAGATCGAAGGACTAAAAGAGATCCACAAACAAGAGATCCGAGAAAAACAAATACTAATTGAAAG
>Ga0222716_10000652_pt1 | contig 29928 bp, 43 predicted proteins | sample C33_13DmetaG_FD_165044 | JGI IMG/M metagenome (GOLD analysis project Ga0222716, IMG submission 165044) | Estuarine water microbial communities from San Francisco Bay, California, United States - C33_13D | ecosystem: Environmental > Aquatic > Marine > Unclassified | place: USA: California... | reverse complement strand
AGGAGACACGCTTGGAGTCAAAAATGTGGGGTAAAAAGTGAAAAAGAAAAACGATGGGAAAAGGTAGGAAACCAAAGCCAACTGCGATGCTGAAAGCATCAGACACGTTCAGAAAAGATCGACATGAGAACAGACTCGAAGCGAGTGGTCGTCCAGATCAGCCGTTCTTCAGTGATTCGAAAGATACGTTCGACTGGCTCGTCAAACATCTTGATGATCTCGGAGTCATCGCTGAAGTTGACGCGATCGCTCTTCAGATGTTGTCGGATGCTTGGGAAGATTACTGCGCCTCAAGAGCTGTGATCAGAAAACTGGGACCCACTTATGTGACGACGACAGCTCAAGGCGATGAAATGCACAGACCGAGACCGGAACTTGGGCTGATGCAACAGAGCTGGGATCGTCTGAAGAAAATGTTGCCGGAGTTTGGACTGACAGCTTCATCGAGAGCGAAGCTGAATGCTCCAGAAAAGATTGAGACTCTCGACGATCTACTGAAAGACTGATCATGACATACAACGAAAACAAAGCAGAAGTCAGAATCAAATTCATTGAGCGTGTGTGTACACATGTGAAAGGCGAACTCGCTGGTCAGAAGTTTCTTCTCGAAGACTGGCAGAAAGAGTTCATCAGAAAATTATATGGAACTTTGAACGACGACGGCACTCGACAATTTCGCACAGCGTATGTTCAGATTCCGAGAAAGAACGGCAAGTCAAATCTCTCGGCAGCTCTCGCACTTGCCGAGCTGTTCGTCGGAGCTGAGAAAGGTGCCGAGATCTACTGCTGTGCCTCATCACGCGATCAAGCGAAGATCGTCTTCGACGTATGTCGTCAGATGATCAAGAACAGCTCGATCTTGATGAGATCATGTCAAGTGTTTCAGAACTCGATCGTGTTGAAAGACTCGAACTCTTTTCTGAAAGCTGTCGCGGCTGAAGCTGGTCTTCTTCATGGAGCCAACGCTTCCATGGTTGTTTATGACGAGCTTCACACGGCGAAGAATCGAGAGCTGTGGGACGTGATGGCGACATCTATGGGCGCGAGAAGACAGCCACTGATGATGACGATCACCACGGCCGGCATGTTTGATCCAAACTCGATCTGCTATGAACTCTATTCATACGGAAAGAAAGTTCGTGATCAGATCATTGACGACGACACTTTTCTTCCGTTGATCTATGAAGCGCAACCAGACGACGACATTCAAGATGAAGAGACATGGCGAAAAGCCAATCCGAACTATGAGATCAGCATCACGAAGCAATACTTCGAGAAGATGGCGAAAGAGGCGAAGTTGCTTCCGAGTTCTGAGATTGCATTCAGACAGCTTCACTTGAATCAATGGGTCAGCTCACTCACTGGGTGGATCACTGATGCTGAGTGGATGGATTCTGCTGGTGAAGTAGACATTGAGAAACTGAAAGGAAGATCATGTTTCGGAGGTCTTGATCTCGCTCAAGTTGAAGATGTGTGCGCGTTGGTTCTTGTGTTTCCTTTTGACGATGGAAGTCTCAAAGTGTTGCCGTTCTTCTTTGTTAGTGAGAGCGCAGTTGAAAGACGAAGAAATCAGACTGGCGGATCTTATGACAATTTTGTCTCTCGTGGTGAGCTGATCGTCACTGACGGCAACTCTACGGACTACGACGTGATCAAGAACAAGATTCTTGAGTGTGCTGAAGTGTTCGACATTCAGTCGATCGCTTATGATCGATGGAACTCGAATGCTCTGATCAATCAACTCTCTGATCATGGGATCGCGACAGATCCGTTCGGTCAAGGTTTCATCTCGATGACAGCTCCGATCAAGAACGCTGAGATCATGATCAAGAAGAAACAACTTCATCATGGTGAGAATGCGATGTTGAGATGGATGGTTTCGAATGTTGTCGCGAAGCGAGACGATGCTGAAAATATCAAGTTCTCGAAGTCGAAGGCTGGCGACAAGATCGATGGAGTTGTCGCATTGATCATGGCGATTGGTGAAAAGATGTCGATTGAGAAGTCTGATCAGAGCGGTGTTTCTGTGTACGAAGATGGCGACATTCGCTTCTTATGATATTCACAAGTCTTGTGAATTGTTTTTTTCTCCCGCTATATATATAGGGAAAAAAATAAAACTTTTTGAAGTTGTCTCTTTGTTTGGTTTTCTGTTTGTGTGTGCAAACACACACGCACAGAGAAAGCAAACTGCATATCTGAGACAAGTGACGATTTTGTCAAATCCTTGTTTTAAGCGGTTTTAACGGCACTTCATGTTTGTGTAGTATGTCACCATTAAAAATCTGATAACCGAAATAGTAGTATTTTATACCCAAAAGCGATATAAAGAGGTGGGTATTTTTACTCATTTTTAAACTTTTCTCTTGTGAATACTTGTGAGTTCAAAAAATTGGCGTACATTTACACCAGTAATAACAACAAAACAATTTTAAAATGACAACAGCAATCATCAACCCAGCAATCTTAGACGTTCACGCATTCATGCAGAGCGCAACAAGTACAGAAGACAAGAAGACGATCGAAGATCTTTTCGCTTCTACATTAAACGCGAAGTATGACTTCACGATGCAATCTTCTTCAGTTGAAGAGTTCAAAGAATTTTACTTCAAAGTTTATGCGTCAGACTCAGTTGAGAGAATCGCTTCAAGAGTCGATGAAGACACCATGATCTTCAAAGTTGAAGAAATCAAAAACTATGGTCAAGAAGACTTCGTCGCAAAGAAGTTCTATCAACTACGCAAATTTGGTCAGAACTACTTCTTCAGAGATTTCTCAGTTTCATGTTGTATTCACGCAAGAGGTTTCATCCCAGTGACGATCGCAAGAACTGAAGAAGACGAGTTCAAAGTGAAGTTTCACAATGACGCATACGGTGAAGACATGCGAATCTCGAAGACAGACGAAGGTCGTGAGTTCATAAGAACGAGAGGAAGACATTCAATCTTCACAGACATGTAAGATCAACACAGAGAGCGTCGAGAGACGCTCTCATAAAAACAACAACAACATGTTCATCGCTTTAGTAAAAATTGAAAACAACAGACTTGTAAAAGCACAAGTCATGAACTCGAAATTCGAAAGAAATCTCGGAGAGACTATGACAATCGAAGGCGTATCAATGAAGATCGCGGCTATCGGTGAAAAGTCTGAAGTGTATGATTTCGTGAATGAACTCATTCGCTATCAAAATAGTATCACACGCAAAGAGAACAAAGCGCGTGAGATCAAAGAGAGAAATGAATACTTCAATTCACTCAGCGAAGAAGAGCGTCAAGAAGAACTCGCTTTCGCGAAAGCAATGAAAGATCTTCTTTCACTTAAATAAAAACAACAACAACAATGAAATACAGAGTTCAACAAATCAACGAGATCAACATCAACGACAAGTTCATCTTCGAAAGCGAAGAGATCTTCGAAGCTGATCAGAAATATCTCGACAACTGCATCGAGAAACAAGCGATTCAATTTTTCAGAAATCTCGGCGGATCAGAAGAAGTCAGAGTTCAAGGCGATCAGACATCAGTGATCTCAACTTGCCCACAGAATCTTCACAGAACGACACGACACTTCAGAAAGATAAACAAATGACACTACAAGAAAGAATCAATTGTCTTCAAGAAGCGCAAATATATTTGAGCGAAGCGATCTCATTGATTGAAGAAGCACTTCAAGACACAGAACACAAGCGTCACGCTGACGCATACATCATCGCTCATCTGAACAACTGGGTTGACGCTCAAGGCTACGACACAGGAATTCAGCAATACATCGATCAGATCTTGAAAGAATAACGCGGCGGCGTCATCACGCGATTGTTTAGTTGTTCCCAGCGTGAGAGAAATCTCGCGCTGGTTTTTTTTGTTCATTCGTAGATAATTAAGTTTGAACTGAAATTTCACACAAAACAAAAAGTGGCCGAGAATCAGAACTTCTTCTCTCGCGTGTTTAATGCGTTAAGATCAAATCCGAACAGACCTTCGACATCTCTGTCAAATCCAGCTGAGTGGCTTTTCTCAGACAACAAGTCAACAACTGGCATCAGTGTGACAGAAACTTCAGCGATGCAACTCAGCGCAGTCTTCGGAGCTGTGCGCGTCATCTCTGAGACGATCGCTTCACTTCCTTGGCATGTCATGAGAACTGAGAACGACATCGTTCTCAACGCTTCTGATCACTACATTGAAAAACTAATTCACGCGCCAAATAATATGATGACGGACTTCACATTCAGAGAAGTCTGTCAAGCTCATCTCTGTCTTCACGGAAACGCTTTCATCGTTATAAAGCGCGACGCCTCTGGACAAGCTGTGCGATTGATCCCAGTCCACCCAGATCGCGTCGAGGTGAAAATATATGAAGACTCTAAATTCTACACGATCGACGACAAAGAGACATTCGACGACAGCGAGATGATTCATCTCATCGGACTGAGCTTCGACGGCATCGTCGGAAAGTCAGTCATCGAATCAGCGAAAGATTCAATCGGACTTGGACTCGCGGCTGATCGCTTCGGCGGTTCGTTCTTCGGAAACGGCGCGAACATCAGCGCAGTTCTCACACACCCAGGCCGTCTCTCTGATGAAGCATATCAAAGAATGATCAGATCATGGCATCAACGCAACTCTGGTCTCGACAACGCTCACAAGACCGCGATCTTGGAAGAAGGCATGAAAGTCGAGAAGATGTCAATCTCACCTTCAGAGTCTCAGTTCTTAGAAACTCGTCAGTTCAGTGTTGTTGACATCGCACGGTTCTTCAGAATTCCTCTCGCATATCTCGGCAGTATTGAGAACTCATCAACTCGCGCAAATATCGAAGAGCAGGGAATCCAGTTTCAAAGAAATACGATCTTGCCTTGGGTAAAAAGATGGGAATCTGAGTTCAACAAGAAGCTCTTCATGAATGACAAAGTTCACTACATTCGCTTCAACATGGAAGGACTTCTTCGCGGTGACATCAAATCACGCTACGAAGCCTACACGAAAGGCCGTCAATGGGGTTGGATCAGCGCGAACGATGTGAGAAGATTCGAGAATTTAGCTCCTATTGAGGGCGGTGACGCATATCTTCAGCCGTTGAACATGGTTGATGTTTCAAAACAAAACGAGAACGACGATGCCGTATAATGACTATCCACAAGCGGCGTCGAATAACGCTCAGAAGGCACTCGATCACAGAGAGAAGCACGGCACAAAATGCGGCACTTCTGTCGGATGGACAAGAGCCAATCAACTCGCTAACAGAGAGACGATCTCGAAAGACACTTTGATCAGAACATTCAGTTTCTTGAGTAGAGCGAAAGTCTATGATCAAGGCAAGTATTTTGACGAAGACAACAAAGAGATCTGTGGCTCGATCATGTACGATGCGTGGGGAGGAGATGCGATGCTTCGCTGGGCAAAAAGCACTATCGAAAAAATGGAAGAAAATAAAACAGAAAGACACATCAAATCAGTCGTCGAGACTGAAGAAGAGATCGTCATCACGTTTGGAAAAGGCGAGATGTCGTCTGAAGATGATCGCTCTTCTGATGACGAGAAACGAGCCGAAGCTGGCGAGTTGTCAGTTGGCGACTTTGTGCGTTGGTCTTCATCTGGTGGTAACGCTTACGGACGAATCATTCAGATCTCGACAAACTCAGATCTCGAAGCTGACTCCGGTTTCGTCATCACGGGCACAGAAGAAGATCCTGCGGCACTGATCAGAATATACAGATACGACTCAGAAAGTGACGCATACATCGAGAGAAAGCCAACTTTGAACGTCGTTCACAGATTCAGCACTCTTGAAAAACACGACGCTGAAGTCAGAAAGTCGTCAGCCGTTCGTGAAGAGCGAGAATTCAGATTGGAGACCGCTGAGTATGACGGACGCACGATCCGCGGTTACGCGGCGGTTTACGACAAGGACAGCGAATGGATGGGCGGATTCTATGAGCAAATAGAACGCGGAGCGTTCGACGATGTCATGAATGATGACACGAGAGCATATTTGAACCATGATGAAAACTATCTTCTCGGCAGAGTTTCTTCTGGAACGCTGAGAATATCAACAGACACAAAAGGACTCTACTATGAAGTAGATCTTCCAAATACGACATACGCGAATGATCTGATCGAACTCATGAAGAGAGGCGACATCAATCAGAGTTCCTTCGCTTTCTTGATTGAGAGCGATCGATGGGAACAGAGAGACGGCACGACCTATCGGATCATCGAAAAAGTTTCACGTCTTCTGGACGTTTCACCAGTTGCCCAGCCGGCTTACCCCGACGCGACGAGTGAACTCAAGAAGCGCGAAAGCGAGACAGAAGGAAAAGAAACAACATCGAAAGACACGTCTTCAAAAGACGCTTCTGACGATGCGAAATCTTCAGACGAAGTCTCAAATCTTTATATCTATAAATTGAAAACCCTAAAATTCTAAACATGAAAAATGTGGAATTGCGCGGACAACGCGCAGAATTGATCAAAAATGCTTCAGCTATCGTGGAGACAGCTCAAGCAGAAGGTCGCTCTTTGACTACTGAAGAAGTGGCAAAGTTCGACAAGATGGAAGCTGATGCACGTTCTATGAAAGAACAAATCGATGTGATCGAGCGTCAAGCAGAAATGAAAAAAGAATTGGCCTCAATCGAAGGAGAGAAGCGTCAGTCAAAAACTAAAGAGACTTCAAGTTCTGCTTTCAAGAAGTATCTTCGTCACGGAATCGGCGCATTGAACAGAGAAGAGCGTTCATTGATTCAGACTCGTGGAACTTCTGTTCAGATCGCGGGAACTGGTAGCCTTGGTGGATTTTTGGTGCCTCAAGACTTCAGTGACGAGCTTGATGTTGCAACAGCTTTCACTGGTGAGGTAGAACGAGTTGCTAAGAAATTGAACACAGCTGGTGGCGGTCTTTTAGATTACCCAGCAGTTGACGACACTGGCACGGATGCTGTGAAGACTAACGAATCAGCCGCGTTGACGGTTGCTGACATGACTTTTGTGAACAAGCAGTTAAGCGCGTACAATTACAGCTCACTTGTGAAAGTTTCTGCTCAGTTATTGCAAGACTCAGCGTTCGATCTGAATTCATTCTTGGTTGAAGCTATGGGCGAAAGAATCGCGAGAGCTACGAACGCCGCGTTCACAACTGGTGACGCAGATGGCGATCCTCAAGGTATCGTGATTGGCGCTGGAACTGGACCCGCTGCCGCACTCGCCAACGCAATCGCGGCAGATGACGTGTTGAATCTGATCTACTCGATCGATGCTTCGTACCGTAAGAAAGACACGTTCGGTCTTATGGCTCACGACAACGTGATCAGCGCAATCCGCGCCACTGGTATCGGTAGTGCAAACGACTTCCCGATCTTTATCCCGGGGATGGCAGCCGGTGAGCCAGATCGCGTATTTGGTGTGCCAATTTATGTGAACAATGACATGGAGTCTTCAATCGCTACGACGAACAAAGTTCTTTTGGCGGCTGACTTCAGCAAGTATGTTGTCCGCAATGCTGGTGGCGTTCAAATGGTTCGTCTTGATGAGAGATTCGCTGACAACCTCGAGGTTGGCTTCGTAGCTTACAAGAGAGCCGACGGTATCGTGTTAAACTCAAATGCCGTGAAGACCATGGCGATGGCTTAATATGAAAGTGGTCTTCAAAAAGACTATCATCGGAGATACGTTCCGCTTCCGCGTAGGGCAGGAAGCGGAACTCTCTGACGATATGGCGACAGAGTTCTTGAATGCCGGTTTCTGCAATGTGATTGCAGAACCGCCAAAGCAAAGAGCGAAGAAAGCGGTCAAGAAATCGACAAAGAAAGAAACACGATAGGACATGGCGTTCGACATAGTAACAGCGGCAACGACAGAGCCGATCACATTAACTGAAGCGAAGAATTTTCTTCGTGTTGATCACTCAGATGACGACACTCTGATCAGTGCATTGATCACAGCGTCACGACAGATGTGTGAAGAATACACGCGAAGAATTTTGGTCACGACGACCATCGACGAATTCTTTGATCAATTCCCGACGAACTCGTGGAATAATCTTCACAACATGATCTATCTTTCACGCGGCCCAGTTGCTTCGATCACGTCAGTCAAGTATGTCAATGAAATCGGCTCAGAGCTGACAATCGACTCTTCAAAGTATGTGACAGATCTGATCTCAGAGCCAGCAAGAATTCAATCGACAGACGGTTGGTTTTCTCTCGCTGGTGTGATGAATCAAGTGATCGTCAGATATGTTGTTGGAAGCGATGTGTCATCAATTCCGAAACCGTTGATTCAAGGAATGATGTTGGTGATCTCTGATCTGTATGATCAGCGCGGCGATCGTGTAAAGAGACTACCAACTTCGAGTGAGTATTTGTGGAATCCTTATAGAGTTTTCACGTTCTGATGATCACACAAGCCGGACAGCTCGATCGAAGAATTGAGTTCTATCGACAGAGTTCAGATGTTGACAATTTCGGTCAAGATGTTGGAGCTTTCACCTCAACTGGTATCAGTGTGTGGGCGAAAGTGATCGACAAGTCTGGCTCAGAGTCTGAAGAAAGCAATCAGATTGTGGCGGTCAGCAATGTGAATTTTCTGATCAGATACAACAGCTCGATCTTGGAAACTTGGCGGATCTTATATCGCTCAAAGTATTACAGAATTGAAGCGATCATTGAAGATGAATCGAGAGATTCATTCATGAGAATTGAAACGAGAATCAGCGACTGATCATGGGCAGTATAACAAAGAGTAAGGCATTTATTGGTTTCGATGAAGACACTCTCATGAGAGAGTTCGAGAGAGCTTTTCAAGAGCTTGATAAGTTATCGAACAGCGTCAAGACGAAAGACATCAGACGCATTCAGAAAGCATCTTTGAAGCCAATGGTTCAGAAATTCAAAGACAACATCAAATCGGAATCTGACTTCACGGTCTACCGATACGGCGGTGTTTTTGCTGAGATCAAGAAGGGAACTCTTGAGAAGTCAATTGGGATCATCAACACTCCAGTCAGAAAGAAATCGACATTCAGCTCATTGGCTGTTGGAGCGCGAGTGAAAGGAGCGTTCAAAGATGTTGAAGATGGCGGTTGGTTTGCTCACTTCGTTGAATACGGATTCGTCAATAAACACGGGCAGTTCATCAAGAGCAAGGCGAATCATGGCTTCGCAGAAAAGGCGAAGAGAGGTTCTATTGCATTAGTGAGAACGACATTCAAGAACAAGATGAAATCTTTTCTTGATCGACGAATCAAAAACTCAATGTCATGATTGGAGTCGTCATCAAGTCAAAGTTCACAACTGACAGCGATCTGAACTCTCTGTTTTCTGGACGCGTTTATCCTCTCGTGGGCAAACAGACAGCTCAGAGACCTCTCGCTGTTTATGAGATCGTGACAAACGACACAACACAAAGCAAAGATTCAGATTCACACATCGATGAAGTGAATGTCAGAATCACAACAATCGCAGAGAAATACTCCGACACTCAAAACGCGGTATCTTATATCAGAAGCGCGTTCGTGAGAATGAATGAAACGATTCAAGGAGTTGAAGTACAATCATGCACTTTTGACGGAGAGCGTGATTTGTTTAGTGACGACGAGAGAACATTCGCTTCACAAGTGGATCTTGTTTTCAGAGTCGTAAAGAGTTAATTTTGAAATAATATAAAAAGAAGAAAAAATGCCAAGTACCAGCATTATGAACGCGACTGATGTCGTGATTCAGATCTCAACAGACACTGGAACATCTTACGACATCATAGGAAGATGTACCTCTGCAAGTTTAAGCGTTTCTATGGAGACACGCGACACAACCACAAAAGACTCATCTGGATGGGCTGAGAAGCTCGAAGGATTGAAAGCGTGGTCACTATCCGGCGACGGACTTGTGACATACTCGATCACATCTCCTTCTTCGGACTACGAATCACCGGATGAATTGTTTACTATTTTATCAAATAGAACCAAAGTATTGGTGAAGTTTGGTTCTACAACAAGTGGTGAAATCGACTACACAGGTGACGCATATTTGACCAGCTACGAGCAGGAAGCCGGAGTTGAAGACAATGCCACCTACAGCTTTTCCTTTGAAGGAACGGGTGTGTTGACTCAAGCGTCGATCTAATTTTTTGAGAGAAGAGCGTGATTTTTGTCGCGCTCTTCTTCAAATTACTTGATGAGTAAAAATACCCACCGCGTTTTAAAAACTAAGTACAAAAGACTACTATTTCGGTTATTTGATTTTTAATGGTAACATACTGGCGAAACACGAAGTGCCGTTAAAACCGCTTAAAATAAGAAATAGACAACAATAAAAACAACATGGTAGTAATCATTGAAACCAACGAAAGAAAACACTCAGTCAGATTTGGATTCAACGCGCTTCGCGAATTTTCAAAAATGACTGGAATGACATTGAGCGAACTTGAGAATTTGGGCTCGGACATGACACTTGATCACGCGATCACTCTCATGTATTGTGGCTTCAAAGACGGCGCTCGAAAAGAGAAAGTGAACTTCAGATATTCAGTTGACGACATCGCTGATTGGATTGATGATGACGAGACACTGATTGAAAAAGTCTTCAAAGTATTCGAAGATCAATTCAACACAGAGTCCGGAAAAAAGAAGTAGGCCGACGCGAAAGTACCACGCACGAATCGACTTGGGATGATCTCGAAGCGTTCGCGTTCGGTCAGATAAGACTCACACCGGATGAGTTCTATGATCTCACGCCACGAGAGTGGATGAACTTAGTCATAGGATTCAACGAACGAGAGAACAGAAAAGAACAAAGTGAGTGGGAACGGATAAGATGGCAGACGACGATCTTATTGAATCCACACACGAAGAAGAGAATCAAAGCGAAAGATCTGATCGTTTTTCCTTGGGAACAAAAAGAGAAGAAACGACAGATCTGGACAAGAGGTGAAATTCTTCAAGTGATAAATGAAAGGAAAGAACGCGCAAAACTAAAAAATGGCCAATCTCTCAAGTCTTAACTTCAGACTGACGACAAACATCAAACCGTTCAAGACTGGTTTGACGAAAGCTGAAAGATCAATGGATCGATTCGGTCGAAAGATGCAACAAACCGGAAAGCATCTGACGACGAATTTGACAGCTCCTCTCGTGGCGATTGGCGCCGTTTCTTTTAATGTCTTCAAGAACTTTGAGGCAGAGATGTCGAAAGTTCAAGCCGTATCTGGTGCAACTGCTGAAGAGTTCAAAGCGTTATCAGATAACGCGAAAGAACTCGGAGCGTCAACAATGTTCTCAGCTCGTGAAGTTGCATCTCTTCAGACAGAGTTCGCCAAGTTAGGTTTCACAGCGACAGAGATCACGAAAGTCACAGAGTCAACACTCGCACTTGCCCAAGCGTCTGGTTCAGATCTCGCAAGATCTGCCGAAGTTGCCGGTTCAACACTCAGAGCTTTTGGTCTTGATGCTTCAGAGACTGGTCGAGTGACTGATGTCATGGCGAAGTCGTTCTCGACTTCAGCTCTCGACATGGAACACTTCGCGAACTCGATGAAGTTCGTCGCTCCAGTGGCGAAGAGCGCGGGAATAAGCATCGAAGAAACTTCAGCGATGTTGGCCGTTCTCGCGAATGCTGGAATCAAAGGCTCTCAAGCCGGTACGTCACTGAGAAGAATCATCTCAGAGATCGGAGCCTCTGGAAAACCAACTTCTGAAGCTCTCAAAGATCTCGCATCTCAAGGTTTGAATCTTGCTGACGCAAAAGATGAAGTCGGACGATCAGCTCAGTCCGCTCTTCTGATTCTTTCTGAAGGTGTTGATCAGATCAAACCGCTTCAGACTCAGTTCGAGAACTCAGCCGGTGCGGCACAAGAAATGGCCGACATCATGGGCGACACAGCATTCGGAGCCTCGAAGCGTCTCGAATCAGCAATGGAAGGACTCGGAATATCAATCGGCGAGATCGTCGCTCAAGCTGTCGTTCCAATGATCGAGAACTTGGCCGCTCTCGCGAGTCGATTGAATAGAGCTTCACCGGCGACGAAGAAGTTTGTCGTCGTCATCGGAACACTCTTGGCTTCATTGGGTCCCTTGCTATTTTTGACGGGCGGTGCGATCAGAAACTTCAAGTTTCTCAGAGTTGCAATGATCAGATCAACGACCGCGACGAAAGCGGCGGCGGCAGCCACGAAGATATTCAACACCGTTCTGAAATCAAATCCTATTGGTCTTGCTGTCACCGCGGTGATCGCTCTCGCTTCAGCGTTCGCACTTCTCAACAGAAAGAAAGAAGACGCGATCAAGACAGAGAAGAAGCTCTCTCAAGAAGCTGAAGATGAGATCGCGAACAATCAAGTTCGTCTGACTCAAGCGAACAACTTGATCAACACGATCAACGATCAGAACATCTCAAGCGAACAGAGAAATCGGTTGATCAACAAATTAAACACAGAGTACAAAGATTTACTTCCGAATCTGATCGATGAGAAAGATTCAGTTGAAGACATCGCTGAAGCTCAGAAAGAGATGAACAAACAGATGGCGAAGAAGATCGCCATGATCGCTCTTCAAGACGAGATCTCTCAAGCTACTGAGAAAGCGGTTGACGCTCAAAAGAACTACAACAGCACACTCAAACTTGCTGATGAACTCGCGACGAAATCTCAGTCAGTATTCGGTCGAGTTCTATCAGTTGAAGAAGCTGGACGTTTGATGAACTCAACAAATGACATCACAGCAGAACAGCAACTTCTCGCAAGAGAGATCTTCAACACTGCCGGAATGTTGGGACTTCACAAGACACAGCTCGACATGTCGAATCAAGCTGTCGTTCAGCTCTCTCAGAATCTTGACGAACTCGGTGAAAGTTTATCAGATGGTCAAAACGGACTATCTGGCAACTCAGACGGCACAGAAGAGTTGACTCTCAAACAACAGATGTTGGCTCATGACATCAAACGAGCGAGTCAAGAGATGCAGAACTTCGTCATCAAAGGAGAAGCATTCACCGGCGCACTCGAAGACATTGAAGAAGAAGTTGAAGAGCTTGATGAACCTCTCGAAGATTTCGCTGGCAATCTCGCAAAGATTGAAGAGAAAAGAAATCGACTTCAGAACGGTATGTCACAGCTCGGTTCAGTTTTTCAGTCAGCATTCGAGGCCGCTCTCAACAACAGCGAGAACTTCTTTGTAGTTTTAGGCAAAGCGTTTCTCGATCTGACGAAAAGAATTGCGGCGACGATCGCGGCCGCTGTCGTTCTCGCGCTTATACTGAGCGCAGTATTTGGCGGTGCGGCTGGAGCAGGAGCGACGATCTTCAAAGGATTCGAAGGCGGATTCAAAGAGCTGACGATCGGCATCGCTAAGGGCATGGGCGGGATTCCTTTTCTTGCTGAAGGTGGGATTGTCACGGGTCCCACTCTCGCAATGGTCGGAGAAGGCGGAGAATCAGAAGCTGTGATTCCGTTGTCAAAGTTGAACACGATCATTCAGAACGGAAACGGCGGTTCTGTTGAAGTCTTCGGTCGATTGAGTGGTTCTGATATTCTTCTCTCAACAGAACGCGCACAAAGAACAAGAACAAGACAGAGAGGTTTCTAATATGGCGGCGATCAAACTATTTTCAGAATTCAAATCAGATTCTGGCGCACTCTACAAAATCCAAATTTGGGACGAAGACTATTCTGGCTCATCGCCAGACGAGTTCAAAGTGTCATCAAATGGTTTTGAACTCAACTATTCTGGACAGACGGACGACATATATTCACCGATCATTGGTTCGTCAGTATCGTTTGGAATGTACATCAATGACTCCGCGACGCGTTCATTCATCTCAAGTCTCAAAACGTACCAACAAGATCGTTTTTTTGTCAAGATCAAACTGATCTCAGAAGATACTCGAAACACGATCGTTCAAGACTACACGACGCGAGTCAAATCTGATGGCGGAACAATCGAATCTTCATCATGTTTGGAAAGCGCGATCGACAATCTTGGCGGAACTGAAGAACTATTTTGGGCGGGATATATCACGCAAGACATCATCGAGATTGAAGACGCGCCAGAGCCTTATATCTTAAACATACAAGCCACAGATGGATTGGCTAAATTGAAAGACACTCTTTGCGGATTCACATTCTTCAGAAAGTTCACAAATCAATTCATCAACGCTCTTGATGACGCTGACGTTCTTGGAATATACGGATCAGAAGATCCTATCTTGGCTGTCGTTTCTAATTGGTGGGCCGAGGAGATGACGTATAACGCCAACAACAATCCATTGGATGAAACTTTCTTGGACTTTCACGCGTTCGACACTATCGACGAACAAGGATTCTACACGAACAGAAATTGGCATGACATTTTATCAGAGATCTGCACCTTGTTTGGTTTGCGTTTTTATTATTCCAATGGTCAGTATCGTGTTGAACAATTATTCGAACGAGCTGACACGAACTTCATTGAACACAGATACAAAAAGAATCAGTCAAAAATTGATCAAGAGTCAATCAGTGATTATGTCAAGACTATTGATCAGACAACAAACAAAGCGCGATTGGCTGGAAACATTTTCAACTTCTTGCCTGCGGCGAACGATGTCTCGATCACATTAGACAAAGAACCGAAAGCGATGAATGGCGTCATTTGGGACAACTCAAATGATCCAGATCTTGAATTGGGCTTGGTGTCTTCAGCGTTGAACAATCAGATCACACTGAGATTCAATCACACGATTCGCTTGGTGTTGAATACAAATGTCAATCAGAATCCAATCTTTGCGAAGCTCAAATTGAATGTCGAGTTGTTTGACTTCAACAACAATGTGACGTACTATTTGAAACGCACATTCACTGGAATGACTGCATCAACACCCGAATGGACGACAACACAATCGGGCTCCGGCTACGAGATCATGATTGGGCAGTTCGAAGAAATTTCAGCTCAAGTGACATTGGGCAACACACCAGACGTTCAGCAGATTGTAGGACCTACGACGATCACGACTCCGATCATTCCTGCTGATGGTGACATGTCAGTAAATTGGGACAATGTCGGCTTCGTAGAGTCGAACGGATCCGTTCGCGGTCTGTCTGTCTTGAACTCATCAACATACAAGATGAAGCTCTCTGACGTGACTACATCTTTTGGCTCAATACAAAATCAATCCACGCGAGTTCGAGCTGTGTCTCCGAACGCTCAGATCAACGGCTCAGTCTCTTATGATTTAGGAACTTCTGTCTTGTTTACGGGACAAGGAGAGCGCGGTTCATTAGTTGATCGAATAGAAGTTGGCGGTTTGATCATTAAAGTTCCTTATGGCGGTTGGCGTGAAGGAAATTCGGGATCATATCAAGACGCTCAGAAATTAGTCTGTCAAGAATTTTTGAAGCTGATGAACACACCCGTCAACAAATATCAAGGTCGGATCTTTTCATCACACACATTCCGCCAACGCTTAGTTTTTGACTCTCGATATTGGGTCCAATTAGGTGGTACATTCAACGCGAATTTCGATGAATGGTCTGGAGAATGGTTCGCGATTGACAGCGCGGACATCACACCGACTTTTGACGATACAACGACAGCAACCGACAACGGACTCAACGATTTTGGAAACGTCAGCGGTCGAACTGGAAACGTCTCGTTTGAAGGAATCGACGCCGCGAGTGTTGACGCTAACACATTGGACGTGACAGAGAACACGACAATGGGCGGAACATTAGATGTCACTGGTGTGAGTACACTTCAAGAGACAAGTGTTCAAGCGTTCACAATGAACTCAAAAGTCACCGTCTCGATCAATGACGTGACAGCGGGAAGTGGTGGCTCAGAGAATCAATCGATCAACAATCACATGAACTTCATCACATACGCTGACGATGAAAATGGAACGTACACGATCAACTTGCCGAACTCTCAAGAAGGTGTCGAGCTGAGATTCAAAACTGACTCGACGATCAGCGCGACGAAGAAAGTTCATCTATCACCAGCAACTGGCGAGACGATCGACGGAGCGACAGAGCCGTATCAGATGGACAGAAGTTATGACGGAATCACGCTCATGGGCCATAACGGTGATTGGTTCATCACTCAGAAGAAGGAAAAATAAAAAGATAGTTAACTTGCAAAAAGAAGATCAGATCAAATGACATCACAACAATATCTTAACTACATAAGCTACTTCATGGGCGGTGGTGGTTCATGGGCGAAGATCTCGAACGATTTTCAATCGAGAGTTACTGCTGACGGCGGAACAATCGAGAGTCTTAATTGCGTGACAAACGCGGTGAAATTTATGATTCAAAATCCTTAAATGATATGAGTTTTTACGACGACGCAAGTTTGATGATGATTCCAAGCGGTGCGAAAGATGACAAATTGTATTCCATAAAACCGACCGACGGAAACGGAGATTTCACATTCAGCCGCGACGGATCCGGGGCATCAAAAGCCACCCGAATCAATTCATCCGGACTGATTGAAAAGGGACACACGAACGAGATTTTGAAATCCAACAATTTTGGTGACGGAACATGGATTCAATCACAGACGACAAGAACAAGCGGACAAGACGGATATGACGGAACAACGGACGCGTGGGAAATTGTACGCGCGTCGGGTGGCGCAATGGCATTGCAACAAACGATTTCCGTGACGGGTGTTTTGACGTTTTCAATTTACGTCAAGATTAACACGATAAACGGCATCGCGTTGAATTTCGGTTCGTTGGGCGCGTCAATATTTGCGCGTTTCAACATTAGTGATGACCAACAAACATCCGCCGCGACGTCATCGGGATTGATTGCGTCAACGCAAGAATACGTCGGGAACGATTTTTATAGAATATCAATCACGGCAAACACGGCGCAAACGTCAGTCCGTTTATACACAACAAGCGCAGACGGAACGTCGGGCGTAGGAACGGGCGGAACATACATCATTCAAGATTCACAATTGCAAAAAGGATTGGTCGTGACGGAATATCACGAAACGGATTCGACACCAGTTGGTTTTGGATTGTTGGGCGATATGCCGCGTCTTGATTATTCGGACGGCGCATCATGCCCGTGCGTTTTAATGGAACCGGCGCGAGAAAATAAGGTGACGAACTCGGAATATTCGGGCGGATATCCAAACACAGATTGCACGTTATCAGATAACGAAGCAATATCACCGGAGGGTGTGAAAAACGCCATGAAAATGACCATAGACAACACCGAAACCGCCGCTGATTTTAGACCAATGATTAGCGTCTCTTTGTCGGTTGGTAAAAAGTACGCGTTTAGTTTTTACGCGAAAGCGGACGGATTTGACAAGTTTCAAATTGACTTTTCAAATTCTGGGTTTTCGGACGTAAATGCGGATTATGATTTAAGCGGAAGCGGAAGCGTAACGGCTCAAGGCACGGACACAATAAGCGCCGACATTTTACCAAATACAAACGGATGGTTTCGTGTTTTTATTACGGGCGAAGCAGTAGGAACGACGAGCGATTTAATTATTAGAAACATAAACACACAAGTCGGAGACGGCACCAAGGGGATTTTGTTTTATGGATTCCAATTCGAAGAACACCCAATCGCAACGGCAGAAGACGCGAACGCGACATCGTACATTCCAACCTATGGGACGGCGGTATCAAGAGCGTATGACGTGACGAGTGAATTGACCTACGATGACGATTTGACGAGCGTGGTTTTGTTTGGTGAAATAACGATGCCGGATGTGGTGCGTGAATCCTCAAATTTTGCAATCAACATGAGAAAAGGAAGTGGTTCTGGAAATCGTTTGTTTGTTTATAGAAACAACACAACAAGCAAAAGACGAGCGGTTTTATACAGACAAAATAATAGTTCAGTGAACACTTATATAACCGAAGCGACGACCGACCGAATCAAATTCGCAATGCAGTACAACGCGTCAAACGGAAGTATAAAGGCATTTGTGAACGGAACGAACGTGTTGGCGTCACCGGTGACCGACACCGATTTCGTCGAGTTCGTCAAATTCCAATTATCCGGACAAGGCGGCACCATGAAGGTTCATCAATTCGCGCCATTGAAAGCGACATACACGAATGATGAATTGGCAACATTAACAACGATTTAATCATGTCGAAAACATTAAGAAAATACGAATTCAAATCAATGGCGGCGGCACAAAACGCCGTCGATAAATTGGGCGAAGAACACCAACACAACATCGTCATGATTGGAACGATTGGCGAATCCACAAAATATTCCGTGGATGTTTTATGGCATGGTGAACCGAACGCGTCATGGGATGCCAACATGATTTGGTGTGCGCCAATGGGTATTTTAATCATGGGCGCAAGTGATGTTGAACGTGAATGGATTGAAACGTGCAAACGTAAACATCCGGAATTTTTCCCCGAACAAATTGATGAAGAAGATGAGAAAGATTGACAAGCTGATCATTCACTGCTCAGCAACAAAGCAAGGAAAAGACATTAAGATGGAGACGATAAAGTCATGGCATGTCAAAGGACGTGGATGGCGCGACATCGGCTATCACTTCATCATTGAACTCGACGGATCGATCAGAAACGGAAGAGACGTTCAACTCGTTGGAGCGCACACGCTCGGAGAGAACTCAAACTCAATCGGAATCTGCTATGTCGGTGGACTTGGACTTGATAAGAAAGCGAAAGACACACGCACAGAAGCTCAGAAGAAATCCTTGATCGAGCTGATCACATCTTTGAAGTCAGTGTACAAAGAAGCAACGGTTCATGGCCACAACGAGTTCAGCTCAAAGTCATGTCCTTGTTTTGATGTTCAGAAAGAGTTCGCAAAGAAGACGAAGAAAGCTCAAGTCAAAAAAGCAGATTCAGATGAATAAGTTCACACAGATCTTCAAAGACAACAACGATTGGAACGAGAAGACGATCATTGGATTCATCTCTTTCGCTGTCATGATCTTCGTGATGATCATTGATCTGATCACGGGACTTTTCGGTGTGAATCTTCACATCAATGAATTCACATACAACTCGTTTGTGATCGTCACTCTCGGATCGTTCTCGATCGACGGAGTTCAGCGATTCGCAAAGCAAAAGAAATAAGCAATGTCAATCCATGATCTTAAATTGTACACGTTCAACACACTGACCATGATGGTCACATTCACCAATATCGAAGCGACTCTGAAGATCATTCTTCTTCTCGCTTCAATCGGCTACACTTTCCAACGCTGGTACTATATGAACAAAAACTCAGAGAAAAAATGACAGAAAACAATCAAGACTTCAACGATTGGATCCAAGATCTCGAAGAAGCAGAACAGCCAAAGTGTTCAATAGAAAACCCGGAAGAATGCGACTCTTGTGGAAGTTAGTCCTCAGCGCATCCGTATTCTTTCTGACAAGTTGCTCAGCTCAGTGGCATCTCAAACGTGCTGTCAAGAAAGATGCCAGTGTGGTGAGCGACACGATCATTCAGATCGACACAGCGATCGTGACAGAACAAAAGACTCTGATCGACACGATCATCATTCAAGACACGATCGTTCAAGAGATCAAGACTGACGGCGTCATCGTTCGTCTTCAACGAGTTCATGACACGATCAAAGTCGAAGCGATCTGTGAAAGCGACACGCTCAAGATCTTGAAAGAAGTTGAGGTCGTGAGATACGTTCAACAGAAAAAGACATCTATCTTTGACGAAGCGAACACACTGATCAGATCGTTGATCGCCATCGTTTTATTGGTTTTGTTGGTTCGAATGTTAAGGAAATAAAAGGTCAACATGTTTCTCTGACGTGTTGTTTGTTGTTGTTGGAGCGTGATCATTGATTTGATCGCGCTCTTTCTTTAAATGTCAAATCCTTATTTTAAGCGGTTTTAACGGCACTTCGTATCTCGCCAGTATGTTACCATTAAAAAAAAAATAACCGAAATAGTGGTATTTTATACCCAAACGTCACAAAAACTTATGAGTATTTTTACTCATTTTTAAACTTTTCTTGTGAACGCTTGTGAGTTCGGAAAATAGTCGTATGTTTACACCATCAATAACAACAACAAAAAACAACAACAACATGAAAAATCAAGAAACACACACAATCCCGTCTCCAGCAAACAGAACATCGGCATACGGTCAAGTCTTTAAAGATGTGACACCTGCTTCAACTTATGTTACACTGATTTCTTGGGCGATTCGCGACAACAATACGGATGAGATCAACAAGTTGTTCAATCAGTACGTTGAGTTGTTTGGTGAAATCACAGCAGAAGTGATGACTGAAATCGTAGCGACAGAAAGATCATTGTAAAAACTAAACAGAGAGCGTCGAGAGACGCTCTCATAAAAACAACAACGACATGACAATTCAAGAACTTTCATTCGAGCTAAGAGAATACAAAGAGATCAAACAAGTTGAGAAAGATCTTCAAAGAAATGACTTTGATGAAGATCAGTTTCTTGCTGACTATCTCGAAGACATCACTGACGACATGAATCAGAACGACACTGACGACATGTATTCATTCTTCTATTATCAATTAAAAGCGTGTGCATCTCACAAGACACGATTCGAAGAAATACTTTCAAGATCTTTCAAAATAACAACAAAATGAGCAACAACAAACTCACAACAGCAGAGAGACAACGTCTCAGAAAATTACAGAACAATTTGACGTACGGCCGCGGCATCTTTTTGTCAGACTGGCCAGAATTGATCGATCTCAGAAGAAGAGATCTGATTTCTAAGAATGAAGATCCAGATCAGTACGATCTTGAATCTCTACACGTCAAGAAGAAAATCACTATCAAATGAAAAGCATCAAGCAACTCGTGAAAGAGAACTACCCGCCAGTAGTTCTCTTCACACTGATCATGATCTCGTTTGTTCTCATGTGCGTTCTACTGAACGCGATTGAGTTCATGACAACAGATCTGCCAGTGCAATACAGATAAGCTCGAAGTCGTCACGAGCATCTATGACGACAGAATAAATTCAAACGAAAATGTCAAAGTTAAACTTTGAAAAAGGAGTCTCGATCGTAGTTTCGGGAACAACAAACTGGGCACAGCTCACAGAACTGAGCGGCCCAAACAAGCTGAGTGAGAAATATCAAGTTGAACTCACTCTTGATCAAGCGAGTCAGAAAGAACTCGCATCAATGAAGATTCTTGATCATGTCAATGTCAAGCGTCAAGACGGATCAACGAAGTACGATTCACCAACAATTCGATTCAAGTCGAAGAACGTCGTCAAAGTGTATGACACGAACAGACAGATCTTCAACGATCTGATCGGCAACGGATCGAAGATGCGAGTTCAAGGAGTCATCAAATCGTATGAGATGGCGGGAAAGAAAGGCCTCACTTGTTACATCAACAAAGCTCTGATCATTGAGTTGAACGATGTCGATCAAGTTGATGACACAGAGTTCTGGGCTGGACTTCCAGACGCTTCAGAGCTGACAGAGAATCAGTCACAAATTCCTCAAGCATCAACAGAGAAAGCGTTCTCTCAAGATGATGAAGATGATGATCTGCCTTTCTGATGCTGTACGAATCCAAAGTCATCACCGCGGCGATTCATGAGAACTTTGGCCTCGACATCTCTCTTCGTTCAAGACGGAGAGAGATCGTCGACGCTCGTCAAGCCGTCTTCAACGCGATGAGAGAGATCGGAAGCACCACGCGAATAGCTGAGTGTTTCAATATGGATCACTCGACCGTCGTCGTCTCAATGCGACATCATGAAACGCGATACGAACAAGACCAAAGAAAGAGACTCAAACACTTTGAGCTTTATTGCGCGATCTATGACTTCACGATGAATCTGATCAAAGAAAAGAACTTCGATGAATATCATTCTATTCTAAACGTCAGAGACGAGCTGGGAAGACAGCGCGTGATCAATGAAGAGATCTCTGAGATTCTAAAGAAGACAGAATCAGATCTTCGAAAAGCAAAGAAGCAGATTGAAGAGTTGAGAAAATACAAGATCGCATTCAAACAGCAAATGGCCCAATTGAATGCGACTTGATGAAGCACAGAAGTTGGCAGTGTATTTGGTCGACATGATCGGAAGCGTCTTCATCAGACAGCGATCATCTGATCAGTACGATGTCAACTTCTGTCTCAACTCTAAAGAGTACACGATCAAAGAATTCAAACATGAAAAAGTATTTCAGAAAACAACAACACAAGAGATTCATCAACATGTATCTCAACGAGCTGAGATGGGAATCTCTCAACTTAATGATCAGCGCATCGATGACCAACTGGTCGTTCGAGACGACTCAAGTCTTGATCAACAATGCGAATCTGATCAGAAAATACGAGAGACGAAGAAGATGGCTCAAATTCTAAATTCAAGCAACATGACAACAACAGAAATTCAGTTCATCAAGAACAAGCACACTCTCGGACACTACGCTCTGAGAAACACGAACAGCTCGACAGCTTTTCAGAATCCAATGAAGAGCGCACACTCGATCAAGATCAATGAAGATGATCATGTCGTCGACATCGGAGCCTACGTCGGTGAGTACACTCTCTTCGCTTCACGACATGCGAAGAGCGTCGACGCTTATGAAGCCAGCCCAAGAACTTTTGAAGTCTTAAAAATGAACGACAGATGGAACACCAACATGTTCAATCTCGCAGTCGTCGGAGATCACACTGAACAAGTCGAGCTTCATCTCTCAACTGGAATTGGAGCGACGAACTCGATCGTCAAATCAGACAGAAAGATCAACTCTGTCGTCGTCAACGCGATCAACTACGAAGAAGCTGTGAAAGATGCTTCAGTCGTGAAGATCGACGTTGAAGGAGCGGAGTACACTTACGACATCATTCAACCAAATCTGAGAGCGATCATTTTGGAGTTTCATCCTATGAAGGAATTTGACTACATTCAGAGAGCGAATCTGATCATGGAAGAACTCAGAGATCATGGCTTCAGAGAAGCGATCAAGGAACCAACTTTTAAGAACGGCTGGGACACAAACAGCGCATGGATAAGAACACTTTAAATTCAAGCAATATGACAACAACAGACAAAAAAAAGAAGCTCAACGATCTTCTGAAGAATTTCGATTGGCACTATCTACGAACTGAAGACAGAAGAGTTCGAATCTACTGGTCAAAAATCCATGTGGAGATTCAAGATCTCAAACAACAGCTCGGAGAAGATGGCGAGTATCTTTTCACGAAGTATCACAGACGGGCATTCCCAGAATGTTATTGATCATGGTCAAGATGAACAAAGAAGAATGGGACTTCTTCGTCAGCTTAGTTGACAAGAACGTCACGGCGAACGATGCGCTCTTCGCCACGAGAATAAAGTTTCCACAGATGAAGAGAGAGAACTCTCTCGCGAATCTATTCATGAAAGACTTAAAACAACAGAGATGAGTGATCAGTTCAATATGTTTCCAGAGTTCGAGAACGAATGGGAGAAAGAGTGGCATCAGATGCCGGAGTTCATACAACAGAACACAGAGCCGATTCAACAGATCATCGTCAGCTTTCAGACATACGATCATGTCAAGCAGTTCGGCAGACTCGTTGATCAGAATGTGACACCGAACACGAAGAGCTTGTGGTTTCCTAAGAAAGAGACACTACCGCCAAAGTTCTTCTTATATGTCGATGAAGATGAATCTGAAGATTGAGCATCACAGAAAGATCTTGGTTCTGTATGCACTGAAGAAATTCAAGAAAAAGAAAGACGCGGCGTCCGCTCTCGGAATCAGCGTCAAGTGGTTAACAAAACTGGAAAAACAATACAACGATGAAGCAACCAAAATATCCGATCTACATCATCAGCAAAGGTCGGCATGACACTCGACTCACTTCGAAAGCTCTCGAAGAGATCGGAATCAACTATCGCATAGTGATTGAGCCTCAAGAGTTCGATCTCTACGCTTCAGTAATTGATCAGAAGAAGATCTTGATCTTGCCGTTCAGTAACTTAGGGCAAGGATCAATACCAGCTCGGAACTGGGTTATGGAACACAGCATCTCAGAAGGACACAAACGTCACTGGATTCTTGACGACAACATCTCAGCATTCGGGCGACTCAACAACAACAGAAAGATCAAAGTGAAAACGAGCGCGACGTTCAGAGCTGTCGAAGAGTTCACTGACAGATACAAGAACGTCATGATGAGCGGAATGAACTATCGCTTCTTTGTGCCAGAAGCGTCAACAAAGAAGCCGTACATGTTGAACACGAGAGTCTATTCGTGCATATTACTTCACAACGATCTCGATCATAGATGGCGCGGAAAATATAACGAAGACACAGATCTCTCTCTTCGTATCTTGAAAGATGGTCACTGCTCACTTCTATTCAATGCGTTCTTCTGTGATAAGATAGGAACGCTCAAGATGAAAGGCGGAAACACTGAAGAAGTCTATCAAGACAGCAACAACAGAAAAGACTTTGCTGAGAGTCTTCAAGAACAACACCCAGATCTCGTCAGAGTGGTCTGGCGATACGAACGCTGGCATCATGAGGTCAACTATTCAGTCTTTAAACAAAAGCTCGTGAGAGTTGACAACTACGATCAGATCGTAAAGAAAGGAACTGACAACTTTGGAATGAAACTTAAAAAACTCAAAAAATGAAAATCTTAAATGTAGAGCAACGATCAACTGAATGGTTCGAAGCACGTCTTGGAGTGATCACCGGATCACGAGCGAAGAACGTCTTCAAGTCAAACAATCTGACATTCCTCGATGAGCTGATCGCGGAGCGAATGACGAGAACGATTGAAGACAGCTTCAAATCAAAAGCGATGGAACATGGGATTCTTTTTGAGCCAGAAGCTCTCAAGACATACAACGAACGACACAACACGAACGCTGAAGAAGTCGGCTTCTGTATTCATGACAAATACGATTGGCTCGCCGTGAGTCCGGACGCGCTGATCTTCGATAACATTGACGCAGTGGGAGCCGTTGAGATCAAGTGTCCTTCATCAAGAAAACATGTCGAGTATATGCGACAGAACAAGATTCCGAGCGAGTACAAACACCAAATATATCATTATTTCATCGTCGTCGAAACTCTTGAGTATTTGGATTTTGTATCTTATGATCCTCGTTTTCGAGAGAAAGATCTTCACGTCGTTCGAATAACACGAGAAGAGATTCAAGAAGAACTCAGAGAAGTGTTCTCTGAGTACATTAAATTTCACGCAAAGCTGAAGAAGTATGAAGATCAAATCAGAGAAATTTGAGGCTCTATGTTGGCAGATTTCAAAAGAGTATTTCGTTGGTCTCGACAAAAAAGAGATCATTGGATTCATTGAATCGATCGCAAAGAAAAGAATCAAGAGATGAGTGAGGATTTTGATAATGAAAATACTTTTGAAGTACACGGATGCACATTGAGAATGTTTGTGAATCATATATTGAATAAATTGATAGACAAATAAAACCAAAGAGAGATGAGTAATTGGGTCCCAAAGAATTTGAAAGAGCTGTCGAAACTCGCGAACGAGTTGAAAGCTGAGAAACATCCAGACGTTCCTTCGTTCGCTCTCGTGAAGAAAGCGTTCAAAGATGCGACAGCGAACGAGCTGACAAAGACGATCATCTATGACATGTATTGGGTCAGAGAAGGACTCGCATATCGTATCAACAACGGAGCCACTTATGACACGAAGCGTCAAGTGTACAGAAAAGGAGTTCAGCGAAAAGGTGTTCCAGACATCATCGGAATCATCAACGGACGATTCATAGGCATCGAAGTGAAGATCGGTCGTGATCGTCAGTCAGCAGATCAGAAAGAAGTTGAGAAAGAAATCAACGACGCTGGCGGTGTTTACTTCATCGCGAAGAGCTATGATGACTATCTTGAGAAGATCGCGAAGATATGATCAACGAATGTCACAAACAAGGCGCACTTTCAGAGCTTATCTGTGCCGCTGAGTTGATCAACAGAAATTGGCATGTGGCATTTCCATTTGTGAATCAGTCAGCGATTGATCTGATCGCATACAAGAAAAAGAGATTCGTGACGATTCAAGTGAAGTCAGCTTCTTACATCAAGAAGATTCACGCTGAGATCACAACGAACTTCAACAAGTACAAAGAAGTGGACTATGTCATTTGCTATGACATCATTCACAGACGATGGTTCATCTTTGAATTTGAAGAACTTAAAAATCGAAAGAGTATCACGCTGTCACCAAACAAGTATCAGAGAAACGTGGACAACTGGGAACTCATACGATAACAACAACAAAAACATGACAACGAAAGAAATCGCAAAGAAATACATCGCGAACGGATTCTCGCCCATACCAATCATTGATGGTGAGAAGCGTCCTTCAATAAAGAACTGGCAGTCGTATGCTGAAGAGCCGATGGGTTTGAAAGAAGCTGATCGTCTTTTCAAAGACACGAACTCGATCGGACTCGTCATGGGTTTTGACGGTGTTCAGTGTCTCGACATCGACGCGAAGCACTTCACTTCTGACGAGTATGAAAGATTCATCAGTCAGCTTGATGAAGAAGCTCCGAAGCTCAGAGAGAAGATGATCATTCAACACACAAGATCTGGTGGCTTTCACTGGATCTTTAAATGCAACGAGATTGAAGGCAATCAGAAACTCGCAAGAAACAAGAAAGGCGAAGTGACATTCGAAACGCGAGGACGCGGAGGACAGATCGTCGCCTTTCCAAGTGACGGTTACAAGATCGAAGGCAAGATTACCAACGTCAAGCGAATCACTGAGCAAGAGAGAGACATTCTTTTCAGAGTTGCTCGACTCATGGATGAGGTGACGCCGATCGTAGTGAACGAAGTCAGAGTTCAAGGCGATCAACAGACAGATGATCACACTCCGTGGGGCGAGTTCAGAGAGTCACACACAGCTCTCGACATATTGATTCAGAACTCGTGGTCTGTCGTCGGAGAATCTTCAAAGTACATCTACATGTTGAGACCGGGCGACACAGACTCAAAGACGAGCGGAGTGATCTTCAAAGACTCGAATCTGTTTTGGCCTTTTACGACATCGACAGAGTTCACAGCCGAACAGCCGTATGATGCGTTTCAGTGCTACGCTGTAATCAATCACGGTGGCGACTTTCATGAAGCGTCACGAGAAATCGCAAAACAAGGATATGGAAAGAAATACCAAGTTCACGATGACGAATCTTTCTTCGATATTGAAGAAAGCACTGAAGAAGAAATTGACGACATGCAGAAACGCCTCGAAGAAATGGAGGTCGATTCTACGATCGTGGTCGAGCAACCAGAGAAAGCGATTGACATCGTCATCAATCAGCAGAGCTTCATCTTCGGCACTCTCGGAAACTTCTCACTCATTCAAGGAAAAGCAAAAAGTAGAAAGTCATACTTCATCAGCTCACTCGCCTCTGCTGGTCTATCAGATCAAGATGTCGCATCAACACTGCGAGGACATCTCGACGACAAAAAGATCGTCTATTTGGACACTGAGCAAGGCGACTATCACGCACAGCGAGTCAAGAAGAGAATTCTTCAGATGGCTCAACTGCCGACAAATGTCAACAATGATCGCCTCAGATATTTCAAGTTCAGATCACTGGACTCAAACAAAGAGCGACTCAAGTTTGTCGAGTTCGTCATTCAAACAATCGACAACATTGGACTTCTGATCATTGACGGAATCGCCGACATCGCCTCGAAAGGAGTCAACGATGAAGAAGAAGCCACATTGATAGCTTCATCACTGCTCAAATGGTCAGCTCAGAAGAATTGCCACATCACGATCGTTCTTCATGAGAACAAACATGACAGAAACGCGAAAGGCCATCTCGGAGCCTACTTAGTACAGAAAGCAGAAACGACGTTCTCAGCGAAGAAGAGCGAACGATCGAAAGACATCACTGAGATCACAGCAGAATACACGAGAAACGCTGAACCGCCAGCTCTTGAGATGACGATCAACGCTCTTGATGAAGTTGAGTTCTCTGAGATCGAGACTGACGAGTTCTACAACAGAACGAGAGTGTTCACTTCAGAAGACAAGAAACGCATCACAGAGAAGATCATCGGCAAGTCGAAAGGCGACGCGTTGATCTTCGTCAGAGATACTGAAGATTGCAAGAAGAAAGACGCTGAGAAACTGATCAGTCAGCTCGAAGATGAGAAGATCATCATGTTCGTAGGAAAGCGTCCAAAGTTCATAGCACACTATGACGAGAACTTGAATGAAGATGTAATATAAAAACCAAAGAGAGATGAGTGAAAGAGAAAAATCCTTAAAAATCCTATTCTACCTTTTAGTGTTTACGATAGTGATGTTTGCTTTGAGCGTTCTCGCTTTAGTTTATGTATACGTTCACCCAACAATCAGTTTATAATTTAAAACAACAATAAAATGACAGACATGATTCAACCACCATCAATCGTCAAGAGAATCGAAAAGAGACTCTTTGAATACTTAGAAGAAAACTTTGAGTTCAACTACACGATGACTCAGAACTCGGCACTGCTCGATGGAGTTCTGATCAAAGACAACAAGATCTCTCGAATCGTAGAGATCAAAGTTCGCTGGATGTCTTTAGACGAACTCAAAGCTCATGGAAGCTATCTCATAAGCTACAACAAACTTCAGCACGGCAGAGCCGTTTCCAGAGCTTTGAGAGTGCCTTTTGTTATTCTTTTGTATCTTGTTGATAGTGACAACATCTGCTCGATTCAAATGACGCGAGAAGACGGCGAGTTTATCACACCGTTTGAGAAAAAGGTGACGACGACGAAGAAGAACATCTACGGCGGACAAGTTGAGCGCGTCAACGCCTACATCTCGCTTCACAGATTGAAAGTGATCAGATGAAAAAGATCAGATCACAGATCGCTCAGATCATCATTGACATGAATCTTCTCGAAAGAAAAGAAGTCAAGAAGAAGAACATGATCAAAGTGATCGAAGAAGTGAACAACTCACCAATGATCGGTCACGCTGTGATGTTCATCAAAGACAAAGATGGAGCTGTCACACACATTAAGAAATACAGAAAGACAAACATCGAGAAACAACTCGAAAAAGAACGAATCAATAAACTGAAAAAGTGAACAGCAGGAAGAAGTGTACAAAGTGTTCAACGATCAAAGACGTGACGGAGTTTGGCCTACTGCCTCAAGGTAAAGACGGTAGACGAACTCAGTGCCTCGAATGTGATCGCAAGTATCAGAAAGCATACCGACGAGCGAAAGCATCAACACCGAAAGAAGGTGAAGCGTATCTGATCAACAGCGAGACGATCCGCAACCACTTTTACATTCACTTCGGATTCACGATCGAAGACAAAGAGAACTGGCGTCTCGACTTCGCGAAGTATCACAAGAAGCCAATCATCGATCAGATCAACGCTAAAAAAAGAAACAAATGATCTTAGAAAACAAAACACTATTCGCTGACGGATTCGACTCAGCGATCATTGGAACAACAGACGACGGACGCATCGTGTACAGCAAGACACTGATGTTGGAACACTTAGTCATCTCTGAAAATATGGATTGCACAGACGCTCTTGAGTTCTTAGAATACAACACATGGAACGCCTACGTCGGTGAGTTCACGCCGTTGTATGTGAATGATCTCGACGACGACGCTGAAGAAGTTGAATCACATTTGAACAGACATGCCGAGCAATCCTAAGAGACGACAGAGACCGTGGTTGACTGGTCAGAACGTAGCTTCGAAGCAACGACGCGAACGAAACAAATTCTACCACTCAACTCAGTGGAGGAAACTCAGAGCGATGTTCATCAAAGAACATCCGCTGTGTGTTGAGTGTGAATCGATCGCTCAAGTAGTTGATCACATCGTCAGCATTCGTGACGGTGGTGATCCACTCTCGTGGTCGAATCTTCAGAGCATGTGTCACAAATGTCACAACAAGAAAAGCGGCCGCGAAGCACACACACATAGGGGGGTGTGAAATGTAATGAGTCAAAGTGCCAGTAAT
>Ga0222716_10000640_pt1 | contig 30206 bp, 31 predicted proteins | sample C33_13DmetaG_FD_165044 | JGI IMG/M metagenome (GOLD analysis project Ga0222716, IMG submission 165044) | Estuarine water microbial communities from San Francisco Bay, California, United States - C33_13D | ecosystem: Environmental > Aquatic > Marine > Unclassified | place: USA: California... | reverse complement strand
GTACCTGCGGGTTCTACTACGGTTTATGACCAAGTTCTTGGAAAGAACGCTAAGCGACCTTTCTTACACGTTAGATACAGAGCTTCAGAAACTGAAGATAGACGTTACAAAACGTGGATTACAGGTTCAGCGGGTGGTGCAATGAACAGCGACCTTGATGCAATGGAAGTACACTTCCTTTCTGAGAGAGCTGTATGTACTATGGGTGCAAACAACTTCTTTATCTTTAAAGACTAAGAAGAACCAATAATACAGGGGGTGTGAAAAACACCCCCTTTTTTTAAAATTGTAAATTAAATTAAATGAAAAATAAAAAAATAGCTGTAGACAAAACCTACAGATTAAAATCAGACAGAGCTCCCTTATCGTTTATGATACCAACGAAAAGTTCTAGGAGCTACTCATTACTTTATTTCGATGAAGAAAGAAATGAAAACAGACCACTTAGATATGCTAAAAATCAAAAATCTCCATTTGAAGATGAGCAAGATGGTAATCTTATTTTAGAGCCAATTGTTTTTGAAGATGGTCTGCTTTACGTTCCTAAAAACAATCCTGTACTTCAAGAATTTTTACATTATCACCCTATGAATGGAAACAGATTTATTGAGGTTGATGAAGCTAAAGATGCAGAAGAAGAAGTTGAGATTCTTAACTTAGAAGTTGATGCACTTGTTGAAGCTAGTAAGCTATCTATTAAGCAGATTGAATCATTGTCTCGTGTATTGTTCGGTAAAGATACGTCTAAGATATCTACTGCTGAATTAAAAAGAGATATATTGATTTTTGCTAAAAGCAATCCAAGTGACTTTTTGGATGCTATTAATGACCCAACAGTAAAAGTTCAAGGTACAGTACAACTGTTTTTCGATAAAGGGTTATTGACCTTTAGAAGAAACAAAAAAGAGATATGGTTTAGTACGCCATCTAATAAAACAAGAATGCTTGTTGTTCCATTCAATGAAGACCCATTGTACTTAGCAACGTCATACTTGCAGAGTGATGAGGGAATTGATTCACTAAAAATGCTTGAAAACCTTATAGAAGGATAATCAGCATTTGAATAAATTAAAGATACCTATATTGCAAAATATGGGTATTTTTTTTGACTTATATTTGCAGTATAGTCATCATCACGAAGATGGTGTTTTTAACTAACAAATATTTATTATTATGACAAAGTTCTTAAAAATTAAAAATGCTCCAAACACAGGTCAGCTTATTTCCATAAATGGGATTAAGGCTGTAGCTACTGCAAGTGCAACTGCAACTACAGTTACTATTGATTATGTTGATGGAACTACAACTACAGTTACAACTGCTGCTCAAGTAGGCTCAGATGTTTACACCATTATCTTAGATTCTATTGAAAGTGCTCTTGCTACATCTTGGCAAAAAAGTTATTACGAGGTTAGTCTTCCGAAAGCTGTTACGAGTATAGTGAATGCTTAAGGTAGTATTTCTACAAAATCATAAGAGTCCGATTTTTTATCGGACTCTTTTTTTTTGCTATCTTTGTACAAAAGTTTATTATGATAAACTCAGTAAGAAATACAGTGTTTTCGGTTCTTAACAAGAACAACTATGGTTATATATCGCCACAGGATTTTAATTTGTTTGCTAAGCAGGCACAGTTAGAAATATTTGAAAATTACTTCAGTAATTATAATACTGCAATTAATAAAGAAAATGCTAGGGTATCAGGAACGGAATACGCTAATAATACAAAAAGCATTGAGGAGTCTATAGATGTATTCTCTACAATAAGAAATTTTGACAGAAAAGCATACAATAGATATTTTACACCATCTCAAGCAACGACAGGTGACGATTACTATTTATTAAATAAAGTATTAGCTTATACTACTCTTTTAAAAGCAGGCACTAATCAGGGAACTTCTTCTCCAAACTTATTAGTTGACAGTGGATTTAACGGGATTGTTTCGGTTGGGGATATAGCGGTTAACTTAGTAACATTAGAGCAGTCAATAGTTGTAGCGGTTTCAAATACTACATTAAACTTAGAGGATAATATATTCCCTCAAGTCATAGCTAACAATGATGGATATTCTATATTTAAACCTGAAAACTACGAAGTAGAAAAAGTAACAAATAGCAAGATTAGTATGTTAGCTAACTCTTTACTTACTGCACCTACTAAAACTTTTCCGGCATACTCTTTAAATAATGATTCAATAACAGTACTACCTAATACAATAAATAATCCCGGTCAGGTGTTTAGTCAGTATATCAGATATCCAAAAGACCCTAAGTGGACATACAGCACATTGTCAAGCGGAGAGCCTGTGTTTGACCAATCTCAGTCAGACTACCAAGACTTTGAATTACCTGTTGAAGACGAGGTGAACTTAGTCACTAAAATACTCCAATATTCAGGTATGCAAATAAGAGAAGCTCAAGTAGTTCAGTTTGCTAATTTAGAAGAACAAAAAGATAATCAACAATAATGGCATATTTATCACAATATCAATATTATGAAAATGGAGGAACAGCTCCTGAAGATGAAAATTGGGGTTCATACCAATATGTTAGTTTATATGATATAGTCAACAACTTTATGTTGATGTATAGCGGAAACCATTCGCTAGTAAACAACGAAGAAAGATTTAAGGTATTGTTTCACGCAAAGAGAGCAGTCCAAGAACTTAATTACGATGCTTTTAAAGAACTTAAAGTATTGGAGTTGAATGTCAATGACTCTTTACGATACATATTGCCTTCAGACTACGTTAATTGGGTTAGAATTAATATATATAAAGATGGTTTACTTAGACCACTAACTGAAAACATTCAGATAAACTCTTCATTAGCATATTTGCAAGACAATAAAAATAGGATATTATTTGATTCAAATGGAAATGCATTATCTCCTCAGTTTTCTCAGATTGATTTAGACAGAATCACAAAACAAAAGAAAAGCATATATCTAAACCAAGGACATCAGTTTAATGGATTACAAGGATATCTTTATGAGGGTAATTGGTATTTTGACTATGGCATAGGTGCTAGATATGGTCTAAACACAGAGACTGCTAATTTTAATCCTACATTTAAGATTGATAAAAAATCAGGTGTTATAAACTTTAGTTCAGATATGGCTAACGAACTATGCATACTTGAGTATGTATCTGATGGTATGGAAGGAGGAGATGACTCTAAGATTAGCGTAAATAAATTGTTTGAGGATTATGTATACGCATACATAGAGTACGCTATACTAAATAGCAAACTCAATGTTCAAGAGTACGTTGTGAGAAGAGCACAAAAAAGAAAAACTGCTTTATTAAGAAACGCTAAGATAAGAATAAGCAATATACACCCGGGTAGATTATTAATGAATCTAAGAGGTCAAGATAAGTGGTTAAAATAATATGGCGAATATTACAAGGAACTTTATAAAAGGCAGAATGAATAAGTCGGTTGATGAACGACTTATACCTAATGGAGAATATGTAGATGCAATCAATGTTCGTATGGGTTCTACTGAAAACTCTGAGATTGGTGTAATAGAAAACACTAAGGGTAACTTAGGGCTAACTGCCTTGCAATATAAAGGAGTTCCATTGAGTACATCTGCTAGATGTATTGGTGCGTATGAAGATGGAGCTAGAGAGACTATATATTGGTTTGTTCACGATAGTGATTTCCCTTCATCTAATGATGCACCACTAGGTAAGATTGATTTAATAGTATCATACAATACCTTAACAAATCAAATAGTATATCACGTAACTAGCGTAGACATTGATGGCAATAAAACTACATTAAACTTTGACCCTGATTATCTTATAACAGGAGTAGATTTGGTAGAAGATTTATTGTTTTTTACAGACAATATAAATCCTCCTAGATTTATTAATATATCTATAAATTATCCTAACCCTACAATACCTTCTTTTGCTGCAACGGCTCTTGATTACGGTGGAGTTCCTTTGATTTTAGAAGAGAAGCTTCAGGTTATTAAAAAACCGCCTTTGTTTTCTCCTTCTGTTAGTTTGATAAAAACAAGCTCTGAAGAGAATTATTTAAGCGACAGGTATATATGTTTTGCGTACAGATATAGATATTCTGATAACGATTATTCAGCAACGTCACCATTTTCTGAACCTGCTTTTTATCCTGATAATTTTAAGTATAGCCCTGATACTGCACTAAATGAAGGGATGGTCAACAGATTTAATACAGCTAGTGTTACTATAAATACAGGAGGACCTTTAGTTAAAGGTATAGACTTACTATTTAAAGATGCCCAAAATAGTACAATAAAAATAATAGAAAAGTTAGATAAGTCTAACTTAGGTTTGGCAGACAATTCTGATTATAATTTTACTTTTGAAAATAGTAATATATTCACGATACTTCCTGATTCTGAAATATTAAGATTGTATGATAATGTGCCTCGTTTTGCTTTAGCTCAAACGATAATGGGTAACAGACTCATATATGGTAACTATGTAGATGGGTATAATTTAATTAGAGGATTTAACCCTACCAAGATTGAATATTTTGTAGATTTAATCAGTGAAGAAAATCAAGTTACTGAGATAGAGCCTGTAACTATTGTGGATACAACTTACCCGTTGGGTCTTACAAACGTTGTGAATGGTGCTGTAAATTTTGATTTAAGCGGTATAAACAGTTCAGATTTAATTCAAGGAGCTAGTATTATTTTTGAGTTTTCTTTAGGGCATAGTCAGTACCGTACAATAACCGGTGGTCCTGTACCTAGTTCGGGTCAAGAACAACCTTTATTTGACTTGACCTTTATTTTTACTTTACCTAAAGATTATAATAATGTATATGAATTAGCGAGCAGCTCTGAATTTAAAAACTCTATAGGGATTGGTTTCACAGACCCTGACAGAAATATAAAACAAATTTATTCTTCTAACCCTTCCGTAGAAGATTCCTGTGATGGAGTGACATTTACAGACATATTTAATTGTGCCATAGATGCGTCCAAAACTACAAGTTTAGGTAGTGTACAAAAAGTTAGCAGTGGTACAGGACAACTTAATGGGAACCCTGTAAATGTTTTTTTAGATACTAATAATGGTGTGCCTGACAATAATCAGACAATAGAAGTATTCACTAGTACTACGTCTAATGTTATAGGATTTAGATTTCCTTACGTTAAATTTGTATTAGACCCTGCGAATGACCCCGATGCAGATTTCGGTAAAGTATATGAGTTTTACGATATAGTTAATGCAAGTGCAGGATTTAACTTATTAGGGGATATAAGGAGTTTACATAGTAACAGAAATTACGAAGTAGGAATTGTATATTTAGATAGTTTTGGAAGGTCTTCTACGGGTCTTGTCAGCGACAATAATACAGTGCACATTCCTTGTTCTAAATCTTCTTTTAAAAACTACATAAAAGCTACTATCCCTAAAGAGCAAATTGCACCTGAATGGGCTACTAATTATAAGTTCATAATAAAGCCTGACGAAGAAAATTACAATACAATATTTAGTAATATATTTTTCACAGGTGACGATGATGGAATGATTTACCTTTTGCTTGATGGAGAAAATTCAGCAAAAGTAGAAAAGGGGGATAGGTTAATAGTCAAAAGCGATAGTTTAGGAGCTGCTCCGAATTGTGTATACACAACTGTTTTAGATAAAAATTCTTACAGTAGCGATGATATAACTAGCGGTAATCCCGCAGGTGTATATATGAAAATAAGTCCAAATTCTGTAAGTTTGACTGAAGATATTAATGCTGTAATAGACGAAGGATTAAAGACAACCGTTGAAAAAGTTGAGGGGAATTGTGCTAGGGTTGATTTTGACATGACTAATAATGATGATAACGATGTTTTTACTGTACCACAAGGCTCTCGTGTTGAAATGTTCTTTTACTTTAACAGAAATGGTGGTACACTTTTAGGTAGGTGCGAGCAGAGAACATACGAGGTTAGTATGGAAATTATAGCAACTAGAGACTACCCTAATTTTGCTGAATTTTTAGATGGAGAAAATTTTCAATCGTATTTAGACAATCCCGATGTTGACATTGTAGGGGGTGGGCTCGACCAAAAAACAGAATGGTTAGGTAAAGTTAACCAACCAATTAATTGTGAACTAGGCAAAAATGTTATTTGGTATCTTGATAATGGTGTAACAAAAATTTTAGGTGCATTAGGTCCTAAGTCTTGCGGTAAACTTAAAAATAAAAGAGCGACTGCAAAGGGTAGAGTTAGAGTTGTTAGGGCTGACAATTCTGTTATTTTTGAATCAGAACCTCAAGATTCATTGCCTAATGTTTGGTATGAGTCCTCCGATACATACGAAGTTACCACAGATGGATTTCATTTATCGGGAGATAAACCTTCAGACCAAGACCAAACTGCATCACTACCTGCTATTGTTGAAACAGACTTCTTTAATTGTTATTCCTTTGGGAACGGAGCTGAAAGTTATAAGATAAGAGATTCAATTGTAGGGAAAACTTTTAACCTTGGCAATAGAGTTTTAACGACTGATGAAAAAGATTTTAAAGAGGCAGACCGATTTGCGGATTTAACATATAGTGGTGTGTATGTTCAAGAAAATAATGTGAACAAACTTAATGAGTTTAATTTAGGTTTACTTAACTTCAAACCACTTGAACAGTCATTCGGTACTATTCAAAAGTTATTTGGAAGAGAGACTGATATACTTACATTGCAAGAGGATAAGATATCTTACGTGCTCCAAGGTAAAAATTTACTTTCAGATGCATCAGCAGGTAGTGCATTGACTTCAGTACCTGAAGTGTTAGGAACTCAAATTGCTCGTATAGAAGAGTACGGAATATCTAATAACCCTGAGAGTTTTGTGCAATGGGGTGCTGATAAATACTTCACAGATGCAAAGCGTGGTGCTGTAATACAGCTTAAGGGAAGTTCAGCTCAAAACGAAAGATTGACTGTGATATCTGAGCAAGGTATGCGTACTTGGTTTAGAGACCTGTTTATAGATTCTTTTGAAACTCAAAAACTTGGTGGCTTTGACCCGTATATGGACGAGTATGTTATCAGTTCAAATAACATATTAAAACCAAGTGAGATAGAGTGCACTCCTTGTGGTGTTGAAAAAACATTTAAAGTTGAAGAGATAGAGCCTTTGACCTATTGTGTAAATGTAGGAGAGTTCGTTGGTGATGTTGATATTGAATACCAAGTTATAGAACAATCAGAAACTCTTCCGGGATTCAATATTAATGCTAACTACAATGGAACTGATTTTAATACAGGAAATGTTAATGTAGGGGGTACACTAACATTCTCTAAGCAATCTGTCTCTGAGCGGATTGTTTATATAAGAGTAGAGCCAAACGATAATGTTACATTGCAGATATTAGTAAACTGCCCTGATGCTGAAGAGATAACAATAATTAATGTGTGTCTTACAGGGGATGATGAAACAGGATTGTTTATACACAATGAGTATAGATGGACAGATGGTACATTTACATCTCCATTGCATTCAGAATCAGTTGAGTTTGCTTCAGGTAATGGCAATCCTTTAGTATCTCAATACCAAAAAGTTTCAGGTAGACAAGGTGGTGGTATTATACCATCTGATACGGCTACTGTTAGCTTAATATCTAACAAGTTAGGTTTTGATGATTTTGTTTTTGACGAAACTAGAGACAAGTTTAAATATTTGAGAAGTAATACACTATACGATAATAACGACTCGGATATGCAAACATTGTTATCGTTAGCGACAACAGCTACTCCAATAGATAGTACAGGTGCACCGAATACATACTTTGCGGATTTTAATATGCCGGCTACAGGCAGCTATCTGTATTTGATTTGGGATTACAGAACAATTACTGAAGTAGATTTATGTTATGGTGCAACAATATCGGCAGCTTGCTGTGGGTGTTAAAAAATTAAATTATGGCAATATTTTATATAAACGGAACAACATTATCTAACTCAACTGCAATTTTTGAAGATGCAGAATTAAGCACCTGTGCAGCGGACGGGTATTATTCTGACGGGACTGTCGTTAGAGAACAATCTAGCTGCTCTTTATTACCAATAGTTCAATGTCCTAATTGCTTAACACCTTGTGGTAGCACACCAATTACCTATAACTCAGGAACAGGGGTGTTCTTAATTGATATGGATTTAGGTGATACAGCATCTGACGTTGGAGCAGTTATAGTTAAGTTTTCTCCTGCTAGTATACCTGATGGTATAAGAGCTACATATAATGGAGTCACGTATAATAAATTTAGTCTTGACAATGCAACTGTAGGTGGTTATAAAGGGAGTACGTCATCTAATGGATATACATACCTAGGATATGATAATGCAACTTGCGTCCCCGTTGCCGGTACTTCATATACTAATTTAACAGAATATAGGTACGATGGCACTAATTTTGTCGCAACAGGGAGTACTCAAAATATAACGCCTCAGATAGGAGACTTACAATTCAATAACGTTCCTAACCCGGGAACTTTTTATATGGTTATTCCAAAGCTCACACAAAGTCCTGCTGAGTTAAATATTGAGATAGCAGGCGTTTGTCCGCAAACTGCATTTACTATAGAGATTGGATGCCCTTCAGTTCTTTCAGGATACTCTTCAAGTCTTTCTGCTGTTGACTCAACTACTGCCTGTGGTCTTCCAACAGTGGCAACATACTACAATGCTCCTGTATCAGGTACAGCGGGGAACCCTGCTGTAAATGATTGGGTTTTCTCGGATGAGAACGGTCAGTCAGTATTAGGAGCAGGTTTTTACAAAATAAACGCAACTGAATATATTGAGGTTGATGCAAACGGAGTAGTAATAAATAGAGCAAACTGTTAAGATATGGCAAATTATACACTAACATATGACGAAGGAGTCCAAGGCTTCCCATCATTTTACACCTACTATCCTGATTGGATGATAGGAATGAATAATTATTTCTACACTTTCAAAGGGGGTAACCTTTACCGCCATAATGTGAACGATAATAGAAACACATTCTACACTGAGTTTTGGACTCAGGCAGGGACTCCTCAAGAGGCATTTAAGCCATCTACTATTGAGAGTGTATTCAATGCATCACCTCTAGAAAATAAACTATTTAAAACGCTTAATTTAGAGGGAGACGATAGTTGGGCAGCCACAATAGAAACTGACATACAAGATTCAGGATTTATTGATTCTGATTACTTTGAAAAAAAGGAACAGAGTTGGTATGCGTTTGTTAGAAATGAAGGGTTAGGTTCTACTCCCGCTGCTGTACCTGAGTTTGCATTACGTTCACTAAATGGTATAGGTCAAAGCACTACAGTAGTTGCGGGTGCAGGTACTGCAACAATAAACTTTGCGACAACTGTTCAGATAGGAAGCATATTAAGTGTTGATGATTACTTCTACTTTTTGTCAGGCACTAATCAGCCTGTATATGCGGGCAATGTGACATCTATTAATGTGGACCTTAGAAGAGGAACAAACAATGTGGTTATAGATACATCACCTGCCGGGACTTCACCAATACCATCGAACATAGAAGCCTTCTTGTTTATTAAAAACTCAGTCGCTGAATCTCACGGTGTATTAGGGCACTATGCGGTATTTAATCTAACATATTCAGAAAACACAAAGGTTGAATTGTTTGCCGTAGAATCAGAGGTTATGAAAAGTAATCCTTAAAATTTATTATCTTTGTGGTCAATGATGTTTGACGTTAAGCCATTATCTGAAACTGACTATGACGATATACTTGTAGATTGGTGGAAAGATTGGGGTTGGGCAGCACCTCCAAAATCATTCTTACCTGAAAATGCTACGGGTGGTTTTATGGTTTATGACGAAGACATTCCTGTATGTGCAGGTTTTATATATAGAACTAACTCGGAAGTTGCTTGGGTTGATTGGATAATTTCTAATAAAAACTACAGAAAAAAACCAAACAGGTCAATGGCTATAGAGTTATTAATAAATACGTTAACAAAAATATGTAAGATGAATGGTGCATCAATAGCATATGCTCTAATAAAACACAGAGGTCTGATAGATGTCTACAAAAAGTTAGGGTATGTTGAGGGAGATAGCTATTCATCTGAAATGATAAAAAAATTATAATATGGCAGTAGCAACGGCATTAACAGTAGCAGCAATAGGTGTAGGATTAGGGCAAGCAGGAATGAGCTTCGCTCAGGTTGGAAAAGAAAAAAGAAAAGCAAAAGAGGCAGAAATAAATGCAGAACGAGCACTTTCTGCTGCAAATAAAAGTCTTGAAAAAAATTATATGGAATCATTGGCTATTCAAAAAGAGCCATATGAACTAGAAAGAGAGGCTTCGCTAGTAGCGGGAGCACAAGGCATAGAGGCTCTTAGAGAGAGTGAAAGAGGTTTGGGCAGGGTAGGTGCTATCCAAGCACAGCAACAGCAAGCACAGAGAAAAATAGCATCAGCTATGGGTCAAGAACTATTTAACTTAGATTACTTAACTGCACAAGAAGATTCAAGACTTCGTGACATAGGTACTCAAATTCAATTAGGAGAAGTTGCAGGTCAGCAGATGGCACAAGCAGATGCTGAAGAAGCAGCAGCACAATATATGCAGCAAGGGATGGAAGGTATTCGACAGGCTTCAATGGGAGGATTAAGTCTTTTGCCTGAGGCAGCATTTGACCCAAATATAGCTGCTACGAATAAGCAGCGACGTATAAATAATAGATATCTTAGAACAGGAAAGGGCTCTTACACACCATTAGTAGACCCATTAGTAGATTAGTAGACACAACAGAATAACGAATGGCAACTAAATTTGGATATGTAGAAAGAGATGCGAACACTCGAGTAAATTGGAGTGATATTGGAAAGAGCTTCTCAGATATGCTTATCACCACAAGAGAAAAGGGTGAAGCAGAATTTAAGGCACTTGACAACTTAGCTACAGTAGCTGCTGATGTCGAAGTTCCATTAGGTGCTAACACCACTTGGAATCAGATTTATATGGACAATGCTAATGACATAAAAGCATTTGCCGTTTCAAATAATAAGGCTTGGAAAAATGGAGACATTACAACATATGAATACCAACGAAGACTTCAAAATCTTACGGACAACTCTGACCTTCTTATAAAAACACAGCAGAACCTAAATAAACAATATGCTAATCTTGTAAAGTCATCAACTGACGGTACTATGTCTGATTATACTCGTCAGAATATGGACAACCTAATGAGGTTTACAAACTTAAATAACACAAAGATTGTAATTCAAAAGGATGGAAATATGGTTGGCAATAAAGTTATTTCTGACGAAAAAGGTGGTTTTGTGAACAGTACAGACCCTAACGATACCGTTAGCTTACAGGCTTTTGGTAATATTTTCCTGCAAGACGTAAAAGAATTTGATTCAAATGCTGCGTTAGATAAAGTTGTCGATAAGCTAGGAAATTACGAGTATGTATTTAAACAGATTGCAACTTACACAAAATCAGGGACGTTATTTAAAGTAAAAGATATAACTGCAATGGATTCAGATGTTTCTGTTAGCAAAGAGATTAAAGAGGCAGGGAGTGCTTTTCTTGAAGCTGAAGAAGCAGCACTAAGTCAAATAATGGCTGACCCATTTCAAGCTGTTTCTGTTTTGATGGATGGAGTCGGTGGTTTTACAAATTGCAAGCCGGGAGAAGATTGCAAGGGTTCTAAAGATATAAAGCAGGAATATACAGAAGGTGGTCTACTGATGCCTTCCTTTACTCCTTCGCAAATAAAAATGGGTAAAGATTTCCTTAGAAGTCAATTCAGAGCTAAGCTAGACAGAACAGTAACAGCAAGTAGCACAGGAAGAGTAACTAGACCTTCGTATAGAGGCGGAGGCAGAACCCCTCCCAAAAATGATGAAACTAACCCAACAGAGGTTCTTAATATGATACAGTATTTATGGTCAGGTAATAAAGACCAAATAAAACAAGCTGACGAATACTTTAGAGACTTTTATGAATATGCTAAAAACCCAATAGTAAAAGTTGGAAGAACAGACAAGGGAGTATACGTTGATATAAAAAATTCATCAACAGGTCAAATAGATAGAAAACCTGTGACGTTTGAAGGTAAAAATTTACTAAGTTTTATAAAGGCGGTTAGTCCTTTGTTAGTTGGAGAGTTTAATTTAGAATCAGCAATTAAGAAAGCAGGTTATACAGGAGAAGAAGAACTTACTATAACTAAAGAAGATATTTTTGCTGAAGTAACTAAACCTCCTACACTTAAAAAAGACATATCTAGATATGTTTCAGATGTATCTAAAAAAAATAATATGCAGCAAGATTTGATAGATAGCGGAACAACTTTTGCCAACACATTAAAAGATGCATACGCAAACACAGGGATAGAGTTTGAGTATAATGGTAATGCTGATGGAGGTATAATATCTATTGTAGGCTCAGACTTAAACGTTAAAATAAAAGGGAATTTAAGCTATTATAAGAGGGGCGAAAGGGCAAGAGATTATATAAAATCAGTAGACGATATGATACAAAAATATATGAGGGCAAATGAATCTGCATATAGAGATATTGTAAAAGGAAAAGGGGAAGCTACGACAGAAGAAGAAACAGAAGAAGCAGCAGAATTAGATTAATAATAATAATAATGGAAGAGCTACAGAAGTTATTTAACGTATTAAAAAGAGAGGGTTACTACACAAAATCTTTTGAGGATTTTCAATCTCAATACCAAGATGAAACATATAGAGATAAAGTTTTTAACGTAGTTTCTAGAGATGGATTTTACACAAAAAGTAAAGAAGAATTTTTATCTAAGTATTCATTGGGTGAAGTAAAAAAAAAAGAAGAATCAGAGCCTTCTTTGGAGGAGGTCATTACGGAATCTACTACAGAGCAAGTTCCGGCAGAAGATGGTTCATCGGTATCTCAACAAGATGATAGAATATTTGACCCAATGGCTGTTGAGCCTGAAGTTGCACCCGCAACAGAGCAGCGAATAGCAGAGCCTTTCATACCTAAAGAGCAAGTTCAAATACTAGATGAAGCAACTCCAATTGGACCTTCTGAGTTCGACCCTGAAAAGTTTGTAGCACCTGAGCAGCCCTTAGTACAAGATGCATATCCTAGGGATACAGAGGTCATTACGGAATCTACTACAGAGCAAGTTCCGGCAGAAGATGGTTCGTCGGCATCTCAACCAATTGGACCTTCTGAGTTCGACCCTGAAAAGTTTGTAGCACCTGAAGAACCATTATTTCCCGGAGAAACTCCCTTAGATATAGAGAATAGAAAAAATCAAGCAGATGCTATATTTGATAGACTTAATAGACAAAAATCTATTAGAGACGAACTAATAAAGCAAAAGGTAGAAAAGGGAGATATAGATGAAAGTGATATAGATTTAGAATCTGTTGTACAAGAAAAATTTCCCGAACTAAAAGACCAAGTAAACAGAGAGCTTAGTGCTCAATACGATTGGATAAACAAATTTGGGACTCTAGAAGGATACGAAACAGAAGAAGATTTTTTTGAAGGAGCTTTTGGTTCTGCATTAAAAACATTTGACGATGTAACTTACATAGGTTTAGGTGAGTTTGTTGATGATTTAGCAAGAGCTGTAATGTCAGGTAGAGCACAAGGTAATGTAGCCGAAGCCACTAATGATTTATTGATTAAGGGTTCTATGTCATCTAATAATCAAATAGATAAATTTATTGAAGCTCAAAAACAAGCAGGCGAATATCAAATGTCTGCTGAAATGAGAAAATACATAAAAACATCCGAAGAAGAAGGTGGTGGATTCTTAGGAATGATTTTTGGTCTAGCAGAAAACCCAAGCATTCTTTTAGAAGTAGCTGCGACTAGTTTTGCATCAATGGCTGCAAACAAAGAATCATTAAACACAGCAGCTATAGTTTTAGAGGCAGGTATGGCTTATGGTGCAGGTGCAGGTATTACAACAGGTTCTGCTCTAGGTGGAGTCGGTGCATTGCCCGGAGCAGCAATTGGTAGTGTGACAGGATTTTCAGCAGCCATTCCATTTGCTTTTGGTGCTGCAAGCACAGTTTTAGAAGCAGGGAGTAAGTTTTCTGAATTACTTTTGGAGGAGCTTGGAGACAAACCTCTTAATAGAGAGAATATAAAAAATATGCTCAATGATAAAGAGGCATATAAAAAAATTAGAAACAAAGCAATAATTAGAGGTTTAGCTGTTGGAATTATAGATACAGCTTTTGGTTTAATTGGCAGTAGCGTTGGTGCTAAAATGATTTCTAAGGGAGCAGGCAAAGGAAAAGTTTTAGCTGTCACTACAGGATTTGAAGGTGCAGGGGGAGCAACAGGAGAGGTTTTGGGTACTGTGGCTATAGGAGAAACACCAACTTGGTCAGATGTAGGTCTTGAGTTTTTTGCAGAAACTCCGGGTAGTGCTAAGACTTTTATCCAAAGTCAAATAAAAGCAACAGACCCTGCGAAATATAAGATTAATGGCAATACTGTAAATGAATCTGTTATTAAAGATGTAGTTGAATCAATGACTCCCGAAGAACTAGCTGATTCTGACATTAATATAGAAAATGACAAAGACCTTTCTGATAAAGTGCAGAATAAGATTGTCAAGGGAGCTGTTAAAGAACAAATATCTCAAGCAAAGCCTGAGTTAAATGATGCTACTGTAGATAAAATTGCAGACCTTCAAATGGAGGCTGACAAGTTAAAAGACAATAAAACACAAGCAGGGAAAAGAAAAATAGCTGAACTCAACGAACAAATGAAAGAGCTTGAGGATAGTCCAATAGAAGAAGCTCCTGAAGTAAAAGTTGAAGAAGAGGTAACTGAAGAGGTTGCACCTGAAGTAAAGGTTGAGCTTGAGCAAGCTAAGACTCCGGGAGAACGAATAACGACTACTGAAGAGCAAACCTTATTTAAAGGTATGCAGCCTAAAATAAAAGATGGCAAGCCTTTCTCGGCACACAAAAAAGAGAAAGGTGAATTTGCTGCTGTTGATAAGAAATTAGCTAGTAATTACAAAGGAGACAAGCCACTTAAAAAATTCACAGTACCTGCCGGGACTACGATTGACGTAGTAAAAGTAGAAGACACAAATCAACCTGTAAGTAAAGTAAGAAAGCAAGAAGTAAAACTAATTGACGATTCAGATGCTCAGGTTGTAAAACTAATCACTCGTGATGCAGGAGGTATAGTTGAAGAGCAATACATTATAAAGGATGATAGTATACTAGAAACAGCAGAAGATGTTGTTGAGGAAGTTGCACCCGAAGTAGAAGTAGCACCTGAACCTAAAGAGGTTAGGTACGAAATGAACAAGACCGATAAAAAGATTTGGCGTAAAGATTTTGAGATTGTAGATAACAGGGATGGTAAAGAGTTAGGTCCTCCAAAAGAAAATGGAAAGTGGGTAGTCGTGAACAAAGTAACAGGTCAAGTTGTTATTGCAACATCAAAAAGAGATGCTCAATCCATTATTGACAACGCACCTGCTGACCCGGAATTATTTGGCGAAGGACAGATAGTAGATGCTGACCAAATCATAACCCCTGAAACCGGAATCGAGATTACTGAGGAAGCTACACCTGAAGTTACTGAAGAAGAGTCTTCGTTGTTATCTGAAATGGAAGACATTGATGGTCAAATAGAAGAAAAGCAAGAAGAGATTTCAATTGAACAGGGTAATACAAAAGAAAAAATAGCTAGTATTGATTCAGAAATAAAAGAAGTTCGTTCGTCAAAAATAGATAAGCAGTCCAAAGCAGAACGTATTGATGAATTAAAAGCTGAAAAGTCAGACTATAAAGACAGTCAAAAATCTATAATTCAGGATTACAAAGATGACATCAAGGATTTACAAAAAGAAAAGAAAAAGGCTGAAAGAAAAATAAAAAAGATATCAGATAAGAAACCTGCTGTAAAAGCAAAGCCTAAAGAAACAAAAAGAAAAGTTGTTGAACAATCAAAAACAATGGATGTTTTGATTGAAAAGGCTAAGGAAAAAGATTTAAACTCAAAAAGAAAAATAGCAAAAAATACGGCTAATAAAAAAGCAGGAATGCTTTCTAGCTCTATATCTAATATTAGAAAAATATTCAATACAGATGCATCAATAATACCCGAATCTGTTTTAAGTGATTACGAATCATTAATCGAAATGTTTGGTAAGAAAGATGCAGTAGTTTCTTTAGATAAAATATCTAATGTAAAAGAAATGGTTAGTAATGTCGTAAAAGGGTTAAATGAAAAGTATTCTGCTCTTCCTGAATTAATAAAAAAGTATTCTGAATATGAAAAAAAACAAACATATACTCAGACAATAGATTCTATGTTTGCTGAAGGCGTTATCAGTCTAGATGAATTTAAGCTTATGGACAAGTATGAAAATGAAATTTTATCTGAAATAGACCAAGAAGTTAAAATCAAAACAGAAGAGCAAGAACAAAAACAAAGAAAAAATTTAATAAAAGAAATAGGTAAAGTTAAACCTAATAAAAAATCAATAGACTCTCTAGACACTAGATTAGAGAGAGACGATGCTAATAACTTTTTTAAATTACTAAAAACAAAAGGATTAGAAAATCTATCAACCTATGATTTAAAAAATATATCAAAAATAGCAGACAATATTAATAATGGATACTTTACTAGCTACGCTAAAAAGATTTCAACTAATATATCATCAAACAACAAAGCCTTAAAATTAGCGAACGATTCTATAAAAAAAGCAAAACCATTACCTATAAGTAAATTTATAGGTAATGTTAAAAGTTTATTCACCAATAGGAAATCTACAAATAATAGGAAAGGTACAGATGAGATGATTAGAAGAAATCCTCTGAAATATATAGATAATTTATTTGGAGACTTTAAAACCACTACAATATTCGATACAGTATTTAAGCCAATAGCAGAAGCGTATTCTCGTTATAAAAACCAAAACGATGTTGTAAACATAAGAATACAAAATGCACAGGACAAGGTGTTTAAATCTCTTGGATACGACTCAAATAAGTTTACAACATCTTCATTTAAACAAATGGCTTATATGATTCAGAGAGAGTTTTTGAGCAACCCGGATAGTAAACAAGTAAATAGTGCTTCAGATATCTTAAATGCCACAATAAAAAAATCAAAGGAACTGAAAGGTTTTTATGATGAAAGAGATATACAGGCATTTGAAAACATATTAAAAGACTACACAGTAGATGATGTTTTTGATAACGAAAAACTATATGATTCATTTAACAAAGCAGAAAAAGAATCTATAGACACTATTACGGATATTAATCAAAGTATGACACCAATGGCTGAGTATGTTTCTAATATCATATATGGAGAGCCAATAGAAACTTTAGATAATTATATTTCTTTGAATGTTCTACCTGAAGTTAAAGACACAAAAACAAGAGGAATAATTGAATCAGAAGCATACAAAAATTCATTAAAACCAAACGCAAAGTCAAAGCTATTAATAAAAAGAACAGGCGAGCCTAGTGCAATAAATATGGATGTATATTCATCTGTATCTAATAGTTCTAAAAAACTTCTTATGGATTATCATTTATCAGACACCATAAGAGGAACATACAAAACATTAGAAGATGCTAGGAAGTTGATAGATTCAGATTCAAAAAAACAATTAAATACATTGAATGCGATAGAAAATGCTTTTAATGAAGCATTAAGTAATGTTTTAGATACAACGTTTATCGAAACTTCGTTTGCAGATGATGTATTAAACTATATGACAAAGACAGGTTATAGAACTATGCTAGCAAGTGCACCTAGATTTGTTGCTGAACTTGGTAGTAACTTAGCTTTTGCTGCCATAAACTCTCCTACAGAATTTGCTAGAGGTATGAAGCTAGCAGAGTTTACTTCAGCAGATAATGGCTCTATAATAATGAATAATGTTGGGTCTGTAAATACATCAAGAATTTTTGGATTTGATGAGCTTTCAGGCAAGTTAGTAGACTCGAGTTTAATAAATAAAACACAGGGGAGAGAGTCAGGTAAGATGAGGGGCACAGTTATGAATACTCTAACTAAGCTAGTAAACAAATCTGCTACTATAGGTAAGTATGATGCTTCATTAAAATCGTCCTATAAAGCAATAGAAGGAGTTGCTGATAAATTAATATCCACTCCCGATAAGATTGTTATGCAGCGACTATGGATGGGTACTTTTGATGTTGAGTTTAAAAAAATAACAGGTAAATCTCCTGACTTTCAAAAAATACTTAAAAATGACGAAGCGTATATGAACGAAAACGCCAAGGCATTGGATGCTGCTAAGAAAAAAGCAGACAATAAAAGCACTCAAACCGGTGCTACAGATAATCCATTTATGGGTATACTTAAAGGTACTGTAAAACCTAATCAATCTACGATAATAAAAGGATATAATGTCTTTAATAAATTTATGACAAAATTCTTGCACTTTGAATATGCAGCAGCTAGAACAGGTATATATGCTATGGTAGGAAGAGGAGAAATGAGTAGAAAGCAGGGGGCAGCATTATTAGCAGCAGTTACTGTTCGTATGACTCTCTACACCGTATCTATGAGTATACTAACGGAGATTATGTTAAAAATTTCTAATGAAATATTCGGAGACGAAGTTGAGGATGAAGAGTTGTTATACGCTGATGAGAAATCATTCTATCAAAAACTTGGTCAATCACTTGCTTCATCTTTCACTCAACTTATATTAGGAAGAGATTTTGGCAATGCATTTAAAAGTATTATAAATGCGGGGGTCGAATGGTTTAATGAGGAGCAATTGCAGTTTTTAAGAAATGGAGATTACGACCCATATAAAGATGCCATACAATTTAACTTATTTCAAAAAACAGGAAGAGAAGAGCAGCAATCTGATTTAGGTGATGTGATAATGAAAATAGGAGGTCCGCTTACACCTTATATGAAGTCAATAAACTTTCTATTAAAACAGGCTACTGCACCTGAGAAAACTAAAGCTGAAGCAATAGTAAGACAAAACAGAGAAAAAACAGATAGACTTTTTCTTGAAATATTTGGTAACTTGAATATGATTCCTTTCTATAGAGATGTAAAAAAGATGGTTTATCAGGATATATATAAGGATTTAACTATAGCTGAAAAGAAATCTAAAATAGAAAAACAAGCTATGGAAGAAAAACTAATGGGATACGAAAATGAAAAAGATATGAAGACCAATGATTATTCACTTTGGGAGGTTCAGTTCGGTCCTAAATCTGAAGGATATGACGAAAAGTTAGCCGAAAAGAGATTAAAAAACTTACAAAGAAGAATAAATAAAATAATAAAAGAAGGGGGAGATATTAATTATGTACCTGCATTTCGTGGAGGGGAAGAAAGACCGAGGAGAAAAACAAGAAGTTCAAGAACAAGAAGATAATTATGCCATTTAAAAGCGAAGCACAGAGACGATATATGCATAAAAATCTCCCTGACATTGCAGCGAGATGGGAAAAGGAATACGGCTCAGATAACCTGCCTGCTAGATTAAAGCCAAAGAAAATGAAGAATAATTTTAAACCTAAAAAAGTTACAAGATTAACTTCAAGGCGAGCAAAATTATAGCTGAATTAATTAGTATAGCTATAACGAACTCTTTGTAGTTTGGTCCTTTGCTCATATATTGTGGTCTAGTCTTATGAAGATTGGTGAACCCTCTCCTATATACGCACCGTGTATGTTGAAGTAAAAATACTCTACGGCATCCTCATAGGGCATATCTTGTGCTATTATATCTATACACTTATCTATGTCGTAAGATGCCACTAGATTGCCTCTAAAGTCGCAATAACCCATTAGAGCTTCTCCAAACCCTGTTACAATCATCGCATCAGAATCTCTGAGTACCTCTAGTGTTCTTATTTTATCATCGTATGTTGCCATTTTTTAATTCTTTTTGTTTATCGTAATATACCATTATTTCTTGGTCATTTGCTGCACCGGGTCTTGGAGTTCTTCCACCGTACCTTACAGCTCCTTTTAACTTAGAAGGCTGACCGTATATAATGCCATCATTGCAAGCCCATATAATAACTCCTTCTAGTTCTTTGTCTGCTAGTTTAACTAACTTTCTAGCAGCTATCGGTAGTGGGTATGCATCTTTCATATCTCGTATCCTACCTTTCACCTCAGCATAGCATATTGGTTTTTTGTTTTCATCGAATATCCTGTAGTCAACATCGTGAGGTCCTAGCTTGATTGCCGAACCATTGAACACACTTAAGAATTTTTTTATTGCTTTGGACTCTCTATCCAAATCTTTTTTTGATTCAAATCTTTTCGTCATAACTCCATCATACAGTTAATCGCTGTATGCCCACCAAATACTACACCGCATCCTATCGCTTGTTTCTTAAAGTTCTTAGCGTATGCTGCTGCGTATGACTTGCTGTCAACTCCACAACCTACTTGCATTCCGAATATCTTGAAGTTCTTACCTACATTCCATTCGGTATATGCCTGTGTATGAATATGACCTTGTACGGTTGACATCATATCGTTCTTAGATTTAGTTCGAGCTGTACCTCCTTCTCCGTGAACGTATTGTACACCATCGTATACAATTTGCTCAACCCAATTCCAATTAGTTCCAAGCACATCATTGTAATCTTTAATCCAACGTGAAGGAATCTGAGAGTCAAATGCCTTACGCATTATTATTCTATCGTGGTTTCCAATACATACATCTGCTTTTGGAAACTCATCTCGCCACTTGGCAATATCATCAATAGCATAGTCAAGCTCATCACCCCCTCCCATACCATCCGGGTCTGTTGCGTGAAATGAAGAATAGTGGTTGTCTATGATGTCCCCGATAAAAATTACTTGATTGCAGTTATACTTTGCATAGGTGTCCTTGCAGAACTCAAAGTACCCGTCAAGGGTAAATGGTGCGTGAAGGTCACCTACGATAAGTATACGCTTTTCGTTTTTGGTTAAATTTAGATAGGCATCTTTCTTGTTGCCTTTTAGCCTTGGTCTAAAATCTTTATAATTCATCTGTAATAGATAACTGAATCTCTCTTAACTCCTCAATTAACTCAACAAGAACAACACCCAAATCGTCAAAATCTCTATCTACTAGAAACTCATATATATCATCTACGTGTTCGTTTATAACTCGCATTTTATAATTAATGTGAGATAACCTTTCTTTATCGTATGAAGACATACTCATAAATACAAAAATAGATTTTTTTTATTATAAAACCACCTCATCCTCATATACTCCAACAAAACTATTTGATTGATGAATACTCATTAGTAGGTATCTATTCTTACCTTCTGACTTACTTCTGCTGAATACCTTGTGAGGTAGGTTTCTGTATTGGATAGTTTCTCCTACTGAGTATTTGTATTCTTTCATTTTTTTTGATGTTAAAGGTTAAATTACTTTACGTAATGATATTTCAATTAATTCTCTATTCGTATTAGTTAACGTTGCTTCTAAGGAAAACCCTTCTTTTAATTGTATATGACCGTATACGGATGAAGGTGTTTGATAAAAACCATATTGAGGTAAAGGTCCTTTCATCCAAATCGGTACTACTCCTACTCTTAATCTATCTGTTAACTGATACTCTAACTGAAGCAATCTAATTCTCAATTGAGCAATCATCTCATAATCTTTTTTTTCAGCGGTGTATTGTTCAATATTTAATAGATTTACAAATTCAACTCTTGGTCCAAATTTAAATCTACCTTGAGTAAATTCTTTTTCTACACTAATAGATAGGTAGTTATATATCCCAATACAAGAGGCAAATTCTACGTTTATCTTTTCATGAGTTTTAACGTTAAGGGTATCATTTATCTGTGCGTAAGTAAACGTAGAAAAAATTAGTAGTGTGATTGTTAATACTACACCTATACTTACTTTACACGATTTTATCATACCCCCAATATACTCTTTATTGCCGAATTATTTTTCTATAATTAATTCTCCAATTGGAAGCCCTAGGACTTCGTCATCTATCGAGTTTAATACTACATTAAAGTTATGTACGCTTCTCTGATGTGCTTCGCTGCTCGCATTCTCCATCATCTCCTGCACTTCCTCCGCAAATCTGTTGAGTCCTCTCATAGACTTTTTAATCCCCTTCTCAGGAAGGTTCAATTCGTCCATAAGAGACAACGCTCTGAGGGTTATTAGGTATAATTCGTATTGTGTGCTCATTGTTTTAGTTCCATAACCTTTCTTTCTATTTCTAAAGCTAAATCTGTATCCATAGGTAGGGTTCTGCGGATAAATTCAAGAACTACTTCTATCGGGTCTTCGTCATAATCGTCTAGTATTTTATTTATCTCTTTATAATCTTCTTGCATTTCCTTTTCAAAATCAATAAGGGTGTCTATTTTTCTTATGGCGTGTATGACAGTAGAGTGGTCTCTGTCACCTATGAACCTTGCAATAGATTTAAGTCCAACCTTATTTAATCTTTTTTTAGATATATAGCAGTACATCTGTCTAGGCTCTGCTAAGTATCTATATCTACTTTCACTTATAAAGTCTTTTTTCTCAATCTTGTAATATTTGCGGACGGTTTCCGCTATCTCTTCTAATCTCATGTCTTGTCTATTCATATTGTTGTTTTAATTTTTTATCCTCTGTAAATTTCAGTTTTAAAGCCAAAGCTACTTAGTTCTTTTAGTCTATACTCCTGTAGTTTTGACAGCTTACCTGTCTTAGTTTTTATTTCGCTAAATATGACAGCAGCATCAGGATGTATAGCTAAGACATCGGGTATTCCGTTTTTATTTGTCTTAACTAATTTTAGAACATAATATCCTTGCTCTTCTAATTCCTTTATCCTTTTGCTTTGTATCTGCTGTTCGGTCATTTCTTTGTCGACTTACCGTTCTGACCGTTTCTAGCACGGTTGCGACTTCGCTTTTCCTTAACTAATCGTCCACTCTTCGTATGACTCATATCCATACCATCTCCATTGCCATATGTACCTGCTTTCTTATTGGCAGCGTTTAGCTTAGAACGATACTTCTTTCGTCTTTTGGTAGCATTGTATTTTTTATCGTATTCTCTTTTACGTTTGATTTGTTCATCAGACATACCCTTCTTATCATACGATGGGTGCTTGCCGGCACGAGAGTTTCTTTTGCTTTTCATCACTTCAAAGTTAGCAAATCTTTCTTAAAGTGTTTTAATGTATAGTCCTTCTTGTTAGATACAGCCTTGTATATCCTATCTTCAATACCACCTTCAGCGAATATCCAATACACATCACTCTCTAACCTATCTTTAGTTGTCATCCTATCTCTGCTCTGCCAATAACTTGTTGCACTAAAGTCTATATTATAATACACTAATGCCTCAGCTTTACGAAGACTAATACCTTCTCTACCTGATTGAATCTGTAGGGCTATGGTTTTATCAGTTGTATTAAACTCATCTAGCTCTGTGCATAGATTATCCCCGTAGACCTCTTTTAAGGCGTTGTACTCCTCTTTAAACTTGTAGAAGATACCAACCTTCACATCACCAAAGTTATCGTGTATAAAGCCCGCTTTACTTAAGTCAAGTATTTTTGAGTTGCCTGATTCAAACTTAACCGTTCCTGAGTATATCTGATGCAACTTAGTCATTAGCTTTACGCTAGTGTCTCCAAGTATTACTTCGTCCTTACCTTCAACTACTAAATCTTTTTTAAGTTTGTTGGCTACTTTATATGTAACATCATCCATCTTCACATACAGCTTATGCTCACGGGTATTAACTTTGAAGCCTGCCTCCTTCTGAGAGTAACTAATGGTATATTTTTTCATCATATCAATGATGCTCTGTTTGCCATTAGAATAGTCTCTTATGCGAAAGCCATTTATTTTCTTTTCAGTAATCACCACATAGTCATCACAAAACCTATAGAAGTTCTTGTACTTCTTAAATGGGTTACTTGGTATACCATATACCTGATGATACATCTGACTAAATGATTCAGGAGTTGGTGTACCTGACATAAGTATCACATACGGATTGTTTTTAGCTATAAGTTCACGAACTTGCTTAGCACGTTTACTTGGCTTAGGGAACGCACCCATACTATGAGACTCATCGCATACAATTAAATCCCACATATCTTGTGGTAGCTTATGTATGCTCTCGTAGTTCATAACCGTTAGCCTATACTTAGGATTGAGCATTGCGTAGTCAGACTCAATAGTACTTATTGCCTTCTTTTTGGTCAAGAATAGTACATTACCTACACGCATATCATCAGCTATACCAAGGCTTGTTAAGGTCTTACCTGTGCGTACCTCCATAGCTAAATACAAAAAGCGATTATCCTTTAGGACATCCACCCCCTTAGAGATGATAGTTCTTTGATATTCTCTAAACTTAAACTCACTATTTGATTGTCTATCCATAGTTATTTCTTTTTGTATTTTTACATCTAATAGCTCCCAACTACCCCTATCAGCGTGTACTATTTTTTTACGATTCATTAATCGAGATAGCAACACATCACGCTTTTTATCATTGCCAAAAACTTTAGAAGATATTATCTTTCGTCCTTTCTTTGCCGTTACTTTAAATAGCCCTGTCATATCTTGATAATATACCATTTACCAAGATTGTCTTTGCCTTGCTCTATGTCGTTACCCGTTGTGTATTTTGCATATGCTCTAACATAACTATTGAACTTTGTCCGGCTTAACTTAATACTACCTGTCTTTCCATAGTCAGGGTAATCATCGCAGAACTCAACATACAGTCTGTTAAGGTGTATTCTCTCTTCAGTAGGGAGCATATGGTGTCTCTCACCCGTCTTTACTCCACACCACTCTGCAAAGTCTTCTGACGTTTCCAATATGAATGCTTTGTATTTACCGTTTACAAGTTCACTCTCTATAAGACCTGTTCTCATATAGCTACTTAGGCAGTTTACCATATAGCTATCAAATAAGCACCACTCATCTGAATCCCAATCATTGAATAGATGTCTCTTGAACTCATCGAATGGAGTGTACTGCTTGTTATAGTGTGGGTGTAATTCAATCTCAAACTTACGTCTCGCAAATGAATTGCCCGTGCCTCGTATAGCATAGTTGGTTGTTATCGCAACCTTAGGTGAACGAGTGTATGGTATCTTGATTGCATCCTTGTTTTTCTTCTCCAATGTAAGACCTTCAGTAATTACGCTGAACAATCTCTCGAAGTCAAAGTTGCGTTTTACATCATCAAAGCATAGCAGTTGCGTATCTACAGATACGGTTTGATATGGGAATGACTTTTCAAAGTTGAATGATTTACCATCAATAACCACTAACTTTTTCATATGAGCCAATGCATTCATAAATATTCCTTTACCTGTGCCACCTTCAGGGTTCTCACTTGCTACCTCATCATTTAGTATTATTGCCGGACAAGATGAAAGGTTTTTATATCCGTGTAACATAAAACCAATTGTTGACTCTACGGTGTCTACCCTATCTTGACTACCCCCACATATCCTTGATATGAATGTTCTGTAATCACAATCGTAGTCTCGACACATCCTAAAGTTCCTATCTATAACGTGGTCTCTCCAAACATAACCATCCAAATCAAGATACTTGATTGTCTCAATATCATTTGTGGTTACCTTGACTGCACAATTTTCGTAATATAGGAATGACGTATCTTTTGTATCCATAACAAAGTGTATGTCAATAGTAGATAGTAGTGTAAGGAAGTCTTCCTTGAATAAACTTGTTTTATTAGCATAGTGATTGTAAACAGAAAGGTCATCAACATCTAACAGATAGTTAAGAATGAAATCTTTTATCTCCTTGTCTGATGTATTGTCTACTAAATTCTCAATAACACGAACAAAAACAAAATTATTCGAACCTTCGGGTGAATACTTATGGAATCCATTTTCCTCTAGAAAATTCTTGAATAGTATTGGTATATTTTTTATTATACCCTTATCACTCTTAGACCAAAACTTTATGTTAGTTCCCTCTTCCTCCACACGATTAATAACTAACTCGACATCACATTCAGGATACGACTTATTGTTATTATCTAACTCCTCAATAATCTCTTTCTTAGATGCTCCATTCTTTAACTTTAGCCTAACCAAGTTGATAGCCGAATCATCCTCATAGAACTTTGTCTTGAACTTATCTGTATTGTTGTAAGCACCATCTATAGTTGCTTGTATCTCTTTGAGGGAAAAGTCTGTTTGTTCGTATTGGTTTAGTACATAAGATGCTAATGACTTATTAACACCGTACTCATTGAATGCCATCGCAAGTGTATATGCATTTTGGTTTCGAACACCCTCGTGCATTGGGAACTTTTTCTCCCACCACTTTACAAGTATCTCTACAATCTTATTCTCATCAGTGATTGGTAAGGTAGCTATCTTGGATGTTATATCAACCTCAGTATACTGCCTCTCCTTTATCTTATCGTACACCTCAGAATCTTCGTTGATGTGGATTAAGTTATCCCAAGACTCGTAGCACACCCGACTTACATTCTTTGATGTCTTGTCAAAGTATGGTGAGTCAAAATAATCCTCAAGTGAATTGAAATAATTTATGTGGTTATCTACATCATCAGGTATCTTAACTAATACCTTTAGACCATTACCCGAAGGGGATACGAAAACAGAGTATACATACTTGTCTTTTGATATCTTATCCTTATGCTCCTTCATTATGGTTTTCTTCTCGTATGCATCGAAGTCCAAACAAATAAGACCACTATGATTAACCAATGATTTGTCGTTTCTTTTATTGAAAGTTCCGCTAAAGCATATAGCAGGTAACTTCTGTTTAAGTTCCGCTCTCTTGTTCTTGTCCTTCTCAGACCTTATGCTCTTTACTAATTCTTTACTCTTCCCATCCTTGATTCTATCAAGGATTACACCAACCTTTACGTGAAATGGTGTCTGTGTTTCTTTTATGTTTTTAAATATAGTGACCTTATGTGACATGCTAGTGACTGTTTTGTGACGTTTAAAATGTTGATTCTCAATTAGTTTGACCGTTTGACCGTTTTTTACCTATTATGAACAAAAAAATAAAAAATATATATAGTAGTAGTAGTAGTAGTAGTATAGGAAAAAAAATGGTCACTTTTAGATTCAAATAAAAGGGAGCTGTTATAACTCCCTTATTATCTGACTTTTAGTTTTGGTTAAAATGGCATTGCATCTTCTGATTTGCTGACCATTTCGGTCACTTCATCCTTAAAATCTTTTGATTTAGGCTGCCAAGTGTCGAGTTGGCAGTAGTATTTACCACCTTTACTCTGTTTGATGTCTAGGTTTACCCATCCATTCTTTTGGTTTTGCTGTAGAAATGCAATTGCTTCTTCTACTTTGATTGACTGTGACCCAACAACAAAGTCAGGTGCGTTTTCTTTTCTCTTGAAGATGAATCCATCTGCAAAAATTGTCTCGTTTGACATAATAAATTATATAAATTTTATCCCAATTAATTTAGGTATGGCACGATTGGGAAGTACGAGCCTACCTTATCATAATTAAATTAACTCCTCCTCTATGTAGTAGTCGTTAATGTTTTCCTTTGCATTGTCTGCAAAAAACTTTTTGTATACCTCTATTGCTCTCTTAACCTTATCCTCTCCACGTTCAAGGAACTCTGTAGTTGGTCTATATATACCCATCCTACCTGTACCTTTCTCTATTGCGTAGAATACTAATGGCTTACCGAACAATGTTTGGTATATGTACGCTTGGCTATCGTAGTTGTATCTCCTTGCACTCCATTTAAAGTCATCTATGTTAGATGTGGTCTTCAAATCTATTATCATATCAGGGTGTACAATATCTGCCTTACCTTTCCACATAACTCCGAATATCTTTCCTATTGCAGGTACTTCGTACTCATTGCCATTGTTTCTGATATCCTCAAAGAACGTGTAGTTGCTCAACATCCTCTTAACTAAACCTTGGATATCTATAACTTCACTCTCAAGTAACACATAAGGTACGTTATTATCTTGACAATACTGCTTATACACTTTTGTATTTCTAGTACTTACCTCAACATACTTAACATCCTCTGCTTTACTTGGCTCAAGTATTAACTGATGGAAGTATCTACCCTTAGCAAAGTTTTGATTGTCGGGTTGCGATACACCAAACTGACTAGGGTCTTTCAGTAGAGTACCTATATCTGAATTAGATAGGTACTGCTTACCGAAGTCACCATAGTAATTGGCATCATCTCTTAACATCTCAATTGCATCCATTACTTAAGTAGCTTTTGAAGTTCTTTCTTGGTAGTTGCATTGATAGTATACTTCTTAGATAGATTGACAACAATCTCATCTATATTTAAGCTACCCTTGTTCTGCAATACATATCTCTTTACCTTCTCCCAATTAGCATCACCAACCTTAAGACCTATTTTCTTTACAGTCTCTGCTTTAGTTAACAGCTCGGGAACATCCTCACCCTTCCATAGTGACAGACCTAATCCGTGCATTGCAATAGCCTTAGCAGTTGAACGCTGAATTGTTTTGTTTACATCCATAGATGTAATGTCATCTGCTGAAATAGCTTTGTTCCGAAAGTCCATAATAGGAAGGTAATCTATATGCTCCATATCTTCAATAGAGATACCAACCTTCACCCAACCACTCTTCCCATCAGAGAAGTAGTTCCAACCCGTTGCAGGGTCTTCGTATACAGTACGTTGTGCTAATGGATATTTTTGCTTAAGTAAATGCCACGCATTTGCCCACGATAGGTAATCCATTCTACCTTTTCTTTCTACCTTGTCTTTTACGCTGATAGCTGACAAGACTTCATAACTTTGTTTGCTCATTTAATTTGTTGTTTAATTTGTTATAATCAGACATCAAGGATTCCCTTGTTGCTTTTAATTGTTTTATTGATTTTTCGTTACTCTTCCCGTTAACTTCGTCTCGAATACTCCTCTCGACCTTGTCAAGTTTTGAACGATAGTTTGACAAGGTTACTACATATACCCCACATCTCCAACCTTTTTCTTTGAAATGAAAAAGTTCAGATTCAGTGATAGGTTTGTAGTATCTCCTACTTGTATTTAATAAATTAATTTTGTGAGTATAGTCATCTTTTACTACCTTAACGTCTAATAGACTTGCAGATTGGTATCCGGTCGCAATTTTTTTAGCTGACTTCTTATCGATAAACGCTTGGTTGAATATTTCATCTAAACTGAACATATCTGTTTTTTGAATTTTTTGTAATCTTTATCTTTAGTTTCACCAATTCTATCAATACCCTGTCTTACTGATGGATACTGAATGTCATATCCATTTTCACTCATCATTCTAATTATACTAGCTATTGAAAAGTTGTTTTTGTGACAGGTCCAATAAAGCATCTGTCTTGCATCTACAATCTCACGTTCTTTTGTCTTTCTAAAGAACACATCTCTTGATATATCAAACTCATTTAATATAACATCTACATAAAAATTAAATCTCTTTTTCTTCATATTTCTTTTTTAATACAATCTTATCTGAATTGTTTACTCTCTCTCTGTTAATCTTCTCCCACTCACTGTACCAATAATCTGAATCGGCATATTGCGAGTAGTATTCTTCGGGTCTTATGTCATCTAATAGTTGTTTAATCTTGCTCATTTTATTATATGGTTTAATTGTTGTTCAAATATATATTAATTATATGTAGATTCCAAGCCTAATCCAATGTATCAGAATCTTTTTCATTGTTCGCCACAATAGCATCTTCAATCTCATTTTTGTATGATACAACTTCTTCACATAACCTAAGTAGTTCTTCTAAGGCATCTACCTCATACTGACTACCTAAATCATTAATTTTTCTGTCTTCGATTGCCTCTAAGCAATCTTGTAAATCTGCAGCAGTATTTTCAAATCTGCAATAGCTCATGTTACTCATAATTGTTTTTTTTTAAATTGTTTTAGGTGTTTGGGGTGGTTTGGGTTAACCCAAACTATTTCTTTAATTAAAAATAGTGTACTATAGTACACTTTGTACTTTATTCCAATATTTGATTGTTGTTGTTTTTTTATGTCCTATCGGACCTCCGTTCCATCTTCTTGCTACTATCTCTGCATACTCTATAAACGTGTATTCCTCGCAGCATTCATACTCCTCTGATATGATGTTGAACATCTCAACAGATTTGGCTCTACTATATCTATCCTCTAATGTATATACCAATGGTATATCATTCTTG
>Ga0222716_10000636_pt1 | contig 30251 bp, 48 predicted proteins | sample C33_13DmetaG_FD_165044 | JGI IMG/M metagenome (GOLD analysis project Ga0222716, IMG submission 165044) | Estuarine water microbial communities from San Francisco Bay, California, United States - C33_13D | ecosystem: Environmental > Aquatic > Marine > Unclassified | place: USA: California... | reverse complement strand
TGATTGGATGCCCGTATGAGTCGGCAGGTCTAAAGGATATGTGATCGCCATTATGACATCGCCCTAGCAAATGAACCGCCACGCTGTTTCGCATCTACGATAGCTGCTTTGGTTGCGTTAGTAATCATCGGTAACATTGATTGTATTTCAGTGCGTACTGTCTGTGATACCCCTGTTGAGATATTCAGTGTGACGTTGATTGGTGATCCGCCCATGCCTTGACCTTTGGTATGGTCTACGACTGTCTCATTCGGGTGCAAGATTGCAGGGAATCCACCTTTGCCATCAACACCGCCAGACCGTGATCCGATACCTGTGAATCCTCCGCCATCAAATGAACCTTCAGTTGCTGTCAAACCAGTTGTACTTGGAACTGCTTGCGCCTGAAAAAACCCGCCAATTACGTTTGATAAAGGTTGTGTAATCTGTGCGCGAATTTGCATTCTGATTAAATCAGAAATAATTGCGTTAGCCATATCTGCAAATGCTTCTTTAGCACTTTTCGTTCCCATCTTGAAGTCAACCAATGCATCTTCAAGACCTTTGATACCATTGACTGCAACGTCTTCTAACTTAATCAAAGTGACCTCAAATTTCTTCTTCAGGTCATCTAAATCTTTGGTTGTGTTTTTTATCCCAGTTTGCAGTGAACTCAAACTAGTATTGATATTCTTTTCCCCTGTATCAACATAAACAGTCATGTCTGTTAGGGTTTTTTTCGTTTGTTCGTCTAATAACTTCAGCGTAGCAAGTAACGAAACAAGGCCGCCAGTGACAGCACCAATTGCCTGTCCGCGCTTTCCTAAGATGCCGCCAAATTGTGATCCAAGTTTTGCCCCAAACCACACTGCTCCAATAGCCAAGAGCACTTGAGCATTTCGAGTAACAAATTGGAATAGCTCTATTAGAGCTTTGGTGAACGTCTTAACGCCATCAATGACTTGTGGGTCTTTCAACACATTGGTCAAAGTCTTGATCTGCTTTGTTGCTTCGTCAACCAAACCTGTATCAGCAAGAGATACTTTAAGATTGAACCAGGCATCTTGCATCATTGATACCTGACCAATGAATGTCTTGCTTAGTGCCTTTGTTGCGCCAACTGCTGTTGTAGTTCCGCTCTGAAACGCCTCTACGATTTGTTTGCGTGTTTCTTGAGCAGAGTAAGTGACACCTGCCTGAAAGCCTAAGAATTCAGATACGCCACGTTCACGGAACATCTCAGCAGATGCAATCCCTGCTGAAAATGCTCTTTGTAACTGGCTCGCTGCTTCTACAAAAGACAATCCAGAAACAGCCGCCAAATCACCTGTGATCTGAAGAAGACCGTTAAGCTCATCAACACTATCAGCAACAGTTAATAACTGAGCAGACCCTTGTTGAATTTCTTCAAGCGCAAAAGGAACGGTTGACGCAAATTGCGACATAACCTTAAATGCTTTCGCGCCATCTTCTACTGAACCAGTTAAGAACCGTAGTCTAACCTTGAGTGCTTGTACTTGCGCTCCGGTAGCAATAACAGACTTAAGGAATACGCCACTGGCAATGCTGATCCCTGCCAAAGCGACTTTGAGTTTAGTGACTGATGATTTCAAGCCATCAGAGGCAGATTGTGTTTTCTGGAAAACTTTTGAGGCTTCATCTTTGGCTATGATGCGGATTTTGATTTCGTCAGGCGTTGCCATTTTGATTCCTCATCTGAAAGTACGCGATCCATCCGTTAAATTCTTCATGACTAAGTTGCTCTATTTCCGCGACTGTTTTATGCAGTGCTTCACCTAGAGCATACTTTGCCTGTACTTCAGGATCGTTCGTCAGTTTCCCGACATTTCCTCTATCGATGGAGTCTCAGCAATTTGATTGGCGATGCGAGTAATGACAGCAGGATCAACCTTATTCATCAACACTGGCTTATCGCTTAGATCAAAGACCTTTTGCCCATCTTCAGTTAGTGCTTTCATAATCACAAGACGAACGATAAATTCCATATCGTCATCTTTCGCAAACTTTGCAAGTGTCTTGCGATCAGAAAGTGTGAATGGCTCTGAAAATAATATCGTAGGATTCCCATCCTCATCAGGCCATTCGGGTACTTCAAGCCTTTTAACATCCTGTGACTCAAAGTGTGCTTTTGCTCGATCCAAAATACTCATAATGTTCTCCGTCAAACCCGTGGTTAGTGTCATCGGCAGACAGGCCACGGAACTCCTGCTTTTCGGGTGCTACCCTAGCCGACAACCACGTATTAGACAGTTGAAGTTGTCACTGCGCCATTTGCTGCAAATGAGAATGAAGCCTCTACCATTCCGTCAAACGATGCAGATGCACCTTCTTCAGTAATGATGACTGACGCTGTGTAGTAACTGTCGCCAGAATCAGCACCTTCAGGATAGAGGTTGATTGTTACTTCTGATCCGGCTGTCATTGCGCCTTGTCCAGTAGTATCTGTCTCATCCCAAAAGCATGAAATTGAGCCACTAGCAGAAGTCAGTGAAGGCTTGTATGTGCGAGCAGAGTCACCCATAGTTGTGTCTTCAACTGTGTCGCTTGTGATCGTAATAGACCAATCGCGTACTTCAGCCACAGTGTTTGAGCCGACTTTTACGACTCCTTCAGAACCTTTATGCGTTGCCATCTTCAATTACCTCTGTTGTTTCCGGCTTTTTGGAAGTCGCCTTGGTAGGCTTTTTCTCCGTCCATCCTTTGCGCTTCATTTCTTCCACGCGATCAGGTTGCACAGAAATCGGTTGTTCAGCGTTTTTGTGGTACATCTTCATTAAGTGTTACCTCTGACGAAATTATACATGACTTCGACTGTGACGATAACGCCACCAACAGGCGCAATTGCACCTTCATCTGTTTCAATCGACACAATCTGAGTATTAAGAGCATTTCCACCGCGAGTACGATCAGCGTCCAAGGATTCTTCAATTGTCTCAACCAGATTGTTTCTAGCTGTATCAATCGTTGTTGATTTGACATAGCCAACTAACTCATAGGTAACCACGCATTCTCTGCGAACCGCATCATCACCAATAGTCACATCTTCCCTTGTCTCGCTAGAAGTTTGAATCAAGATTGCAGGAAATTGTGCGTTAGATAGCTCGTTAAAGTCGAACGGTTCTCTGGTAACGTATTTGAGCGTGACAGGTGTTGTTGCAGCCTGAAGTGTCGAAACAATATCAGAAGCCACTGATTCACGAATACTCATTTAGTCAGCCTCTTATAAAAGAATTTTCGTAGAAATTTTTGTTCGCGCTGATTAAATCCAAAGAACGGTCTAATTTGATTATTCCAGTATGCTTTCTTAGCTTCTGTTGCCCTACTGAAACTCAGTTCAGCGGTTAGCTGTGGTTTATCAACTGTTGATTTGATTGAACTCAACATATTACCACTAACCATTAGGTTTACCTTGCCTGAAGGATCGCCACCAAACGCCCTGCGTGTTTTACTGCGAGGCCAACCTTGCGCTTTTGCTCGTGCATATTGCGGGGAATATCTTTTGAATCGTGTTTCGTATCCTTTACCTTTTTTAGTTCGATCAAGAATAACCACGATGCCTTGCTGTGCAGTTGTGGATAGAGCCTTCACAATATCTTTGGAATATTGCCGCCCCAAGTTTTTAAATAAGCGATCAACTTCACTAAAGTCAATGACTGCTGAAGCCTTCATCTCGTCAATCGTCCGGCAACATACAGGTCTTTCTCATCATCCTGTACTGTTCCATCTTCATCAGCATCATACTCGACACCATCCTTGAACACAGATTCCATCTCTTGCGAAAACAGATCACGATAAAAGGAAATCATTTCGCGGAATCTGTCACCATCTACCCAGTTGGTCAACTGAGGCAATGCATACTTCCATAAGACTAGATATGCATTAGCGCGTGTCCACTGAGTATCTGTCAGCAAAGATTCGTTCATCTCGCCTTTGTAGTTAGTGCGAGGCCACCACTTGTAGCGAATCTCACGCTTGATGTCTGCTTCTGCTTTGGCGTGTTCGTCAGAGAATGAAGCGATACCAAGTGACAAGATGTCAGGAACGATTGCTGTTAAATCTGAGTCAGTCGAGAATGCCATTACCGTTTCCTCTTACGCATCCGATCAATCTGCGTCTTAGTATAAACCCTGCGTGAACTGGATGTGTGTTTTGCACCCGTATGAATCTGACCATCAGCCATTCGATGCGTCTTGCCAGTGAATCGTTTACCTGTCTTTGTGTAGTACATCACCATTTCACCTTATCAGCCCAATATGCAGCAGACATTCTGCCTCTAGCAATGTTCTTAGCATGACGCGCCTTAAACGATCTGCGCTTGGCTTTAGCCGCTTCGCTTTCACCCTTCCGTGGCGGTGCTGTCTTTGCACCTTGCTGACCAAACCGAATCAGTTTTACTTGATCGCCTGACTTAGCCAGTACAGCGTGAGATTTGGTTTTGTGTTTTGGAGTGCGCTTTGGCTTGTTGTAACCCGCGAACCGTTGACCTCGATATGTAATCATTTCGTTGCCCTTCTTACTGCTCTGCGTTCTACTGCCGTATATGGTGCGCGTTTACGTCCTGTTCCTGTCGCCTTGTTCTTAGCGCGACTTCCTGCGGCCTTCTGACCGCGACTCAAAGACTTTCGTGCCGCCTTTGGTAGATATCGGGACTGACCAGGCTTTCCTGTGTAACCCCAATCTTGCTTTGTCCATTTGGATAGCTTGTTAGACTTTGCTTTCTTGCCAACATACTTGCCACCCATATCTTTGTAGTATTTGACTGCTAATTGCATAGCGCGCGCAGAATGACCGCCTAACTTACGTTTGGCTTTCGATTTTGCCCGTTCCCAGAGTTTTGGGTTTGCTTTCTTTGCAGTTGCCATAGCAGTTAGAGAAAACCGCCCCGCAGGGCGGCATCCTCGTCAGACCTTACAGTCCTGCGTCAAAGTACATTTCGATACCGTAAGAATCGTCTAACTCGCCTACGCCATAGATGGCAGTAGCGTTTAGCTCGAAACCACGGTTAGATGCGTCACGCTCTGGCTCGAGGTTGAAGTCACGCTTCATAGCCATAGCCATAGCTTCTGGAGCAAATACTGCACCCTTGGCATCGCCTGAACCGTCAACAGTGATGTTGGCTGATTCAAAGATGTCGATACCTGCGATTGTGCCTACATAGCCAGTACGCATTGCTTCGTTCTGAAGATCACCGCCATTCGGGTTAGCGAATGTGTTCGTCAGATTAGCCTTCAATGCATAGACTTGGAATGGATGGAATACACCAACCAAACGTCCCGGTGCTTTGTTAGCGCGGAGTGTTGCAGCAGCTTGGAACAAGTATGCGGCAGTCAACTCAGTAGTAGTCGCACCCAAAGATGTGGAGAAGCCATCGAACAGTGCGATTGCGTCTGTGTCCATCTTAGTTGCGATTGCGTTACCAAGAACAGTTCCTAACTCGTCAGCAGGATTACCTGCACCCATAGCAGCCATGTCAGTTAAGAACACCTGTGCGCCAACTTCAGCAACAGTGATAGACACTGAAGAAGTTGAAACAGTTGTAGATGTCATGTCAGTGCCTTCAGTAAGGTCTGCCGCGGCAACAGCAGGATACTTAGGTACTTGAATAGTGACACCAGGCTGTGCATCGATGTTGTACACAGTGACAAGGTTACGGAGCAGAGATTGCTCTTCTGCTGTGAATCGTGCTTGAGCAACGATATTGACGAATAGATCGTCAAGAGTAGTAGTAGTTGATGCAGCCATTTCGGACTCCTTTTACATCAGTTAATGTTACAAACGATTATCGCTTGCCCTTCATTGCGGCATACGCTTCTTTGCCACCATTTTCCCATGAAGCAAGCATATCAGCCACAGATGAAGGCTTCTGTGTAGAGCCACCTGCTGCACCTTTCGATCCAGTACCACTAGGTGATGCTTTCACGAAATGTGGATTCGCAGTAAGAAACTCCGATACCAAGTCATTGACTTGCATCGGTGTTCCAGAATCATTATAGCGCACAGTTCCGTCATTATCCAAAATCTCAACAGCACCATCATCTCCAAGGCGCGTCTTATTCTTGAGTAAAGACACAACTTGATCTGGGCTGACCGCACCATGCTGACTTGCTGAATTAATTAGCGCACCATCAACTTGGATTTCTTGCAGTCTAGTCTTGTACTGACTTATCTCATTGTCTTTCTTTTCCGCGAGTTGCTGTAAGACCTTTTCGAACTCGCCTTTTTCTTTCTGGCGTTCAATCTCTGCTTGCTCTTTGGCTTGTAGTAACTGCCGCGCTTCATCAAGATCAACTCCTTCTAACTTCTTTTCGTACTTCTTGCGCTCACGCATAAGACGTTGCTCAACGATTGCGTCCAATTCTTCCTGAGAGAATGCTTTGGTTGGTTGCTCCGTAGCCTCAGTTTCTACAACTGGTTCTACACTTTCATTACCCATGATTTCATCGCTCATGTTGCGTTACCTCTTTCGAGTGGTTGATTTACTTGGATGGCTTCCATCCGGTCTTTCGCAAAGTCCCGTAGACGTAACTATTGCATTGTTGCTTAGTCATCCCACGTTGCTTGCAAATCTTCTTGAGTTTCTTTTCTAATGCTAATGGCATCAGTCCACCTCAATATCAAATACTGGACGCCAGTGATGACGACAATTATACCCACCGCGAACAATGAACGGATCACCAGGTGCTTTGCCCTGCCATTCGTTGTTTGCCCATAGATCACGAATCTGATCCTCAGAGAATCTCTTACCTGCGTGTTTCACGCACCAAGGCCGTGAGTCCTGAATAATTGATCCGTAATACTTCCATCGGTCAGCACCGACTTCTTTTCCGGCAGTTATGTTGATTGAGGAATCGAATTGCATCAGAGAATCGTGAATCATCTGTGATGCGTAACGTCTCATGTTACGTCCGGTTCTATCTGACGCATACACTTGGTGTAACTGGCGCACTGCTTCTTCAGCAGCTTCACCTTCAGCGTTATTGGCAATATTGACCAATCGTTGTACTTCTGCCTGATCGGATTGGATGTACACGCCATTGATCTTCTGTCGCAGATTCCTAATTGATTCGTCAATCGGGCGGCCTGTTAGCGTGTTCTGATAGAGTTCGTTTGCAAGTTCGTTTGAGAAAGTAACTGCGATGTCCTGAAACCCCTGAAACGAAACCCTTTTAAGATTGGCAACGACTTCATCTGGTACACCTAAGAATGACTCATAGGCTTCAAACATCTCACCTACACTATCAACAACTGTATCGTATTCACGAACAATCGAGTCCACTTCAGTTAGATAAGTCTCACGCAGGATTCGCTCAATGTCGGATCTGGCTTGAATAGACCATGCAAGATCGAACAATCTACCTTGTTGAACAGGTGCTTGTAGTGCATAAGAAGCTAGACGATCTTCTAACTGCTGAAGAATTGCCAACATCCTGCGTTCGTGCGTAGTGCCTAGCGCGTCAACGATTCGTGCATGATCGAGGTCAGCAGCCATTACTCGCCTTCAGTCGGTGTAGGACTAAAGTCTCCAAGTTGTCTAGCAGTATCAATTTCCTCATGCGCCTGATGCAGTAGCTCATCATCAAGTACTAGGTCAACGATCATCTTGTCTACTTCACGGCTGAACGTAGGTGATTGAACACCGGATGCGCGAGCCTGTTGCAAGAACATCAATTCATTAGGGTAATCACGGATGTCGAACGAATCAGGATAACTCACCTCTACATCTGGAGTGACACCAGACCAGACGCAAACATAGAACCAAATATGTTCTTCTGCCAACTGAAGCAAGTCAGCCTTCTCAGCTAATCGAGCATTCAACAACTGGAACTCAGTCTGTAATGCGATACCTGATGCCTTCACTGCGTCAGTGCCACGAACAGCACCTAAGTGTGCCATACGATTGATTGATCCAACTTTAGCTTCCATCGATGCCATGATTGCCTGAAGGTTTGAACCGTTAGGCTGCAACATGAACGGACGTAAGTTAGGGTCGAGTTCGTCAGGCATATGGACGATTCCACCTGCACCTGCTGATGCGTCAGTGTCGTAAGTCTTAACCAGTGTTGGATGGTTAGATATACGGATCAACTGCTCAATCTCTGACAGTTCTTGATAGATGGCCTTCTGCATTAATGCAATATCACCGATGTCTGACTTACCAATACCTTTGGTCACTGTGCGAGCAGCAGGAAGATACACGGCAGGGATGTGACCGATTGGGTTATCCATAGATTCTAGCAAGCGTTCTGTATCGTTGCTGACTTCATAGAGTTCAACAGTATCTTCTGTCCAGATACGAAAATGCGTCACAGTCTCAGTGGCATCTTCACGGATGACTTCTTCACGCAGTTTGAGATAGACCAATTTCTGTCGGCCTGACTCTGTGCGTTCCCATCGCCAATCAAATACATTCTCAGGCGTATACAGGTTTAAGTATGGACGGATGTCTTGTGCCAGTTCTTCAGCGCGAGTCCCTGCGTTCGACTTAGGCTTGTCTACTACGATCCAAACATGACCATACACAGCAGACCAAATCTGCGCTTGCTTCATAAACGTATCGAGAGAGCGTCCATCAAGGTCAACATCACGCATCATCGGAATGAGGATTGGATTATTTTCCAATGAGTTGTACTGGCGTGTTGGCGGATTGCGCCATAAGAACGATGAGTAGATGTGGATGACGTTAGCGCAGTGGTTATCAATCGGTGTTAGGTCTAATCGTCTGGCGTAATCATTTTTGTCTTCTTGAATATACTGAACCAGATATTGACCGTCTTTGTAATGCTCGCCACCTAGATATGAACGTAAGTGAAATTCCCACTGATCTACATAATCGTTGTAGTCAGGATGCGTGTATGTAATTTCCTGAGACACTGCTAAGTCCACCTAGTCGGTTGAGGTATGTCATATTGTCTCTTGATTGGGTACAAGAAATCAATTAAGTAGCCCAAAGCATCATTCATGTGGTCAAAGCCTGAGTCTTTATCTGGCTGATGTGTGCCTTCTTTGTAGGTCTGACGCTCTAATGATTTGATGACTTGCCTGCAGCAAGGATCGATCACTAAGTGTCGTTGTCCATCTGCTGACTTGAGTCTGGCATTGACTGAGTTGATTCTATCCCTAATCGCTGAATGCTTATCCCTGACCTTCACTGCGAACCCTGCGTTCTGAAGGATTGATAGGTCTGTTCGCCCACCTGCTGATGTTTTCCGTTGTCTTGCGGCAGGATCAGGATAGATGCAAATCTGGCGTGACGGATACCTCGTCTTAATCTCATCTACAATCTCATCTGTGTTACTACCGTAAATCACAATCTCATCAATGATCTTTAGGGTTGAGCCATCACGCACTGCTAAGACAGCAGACATCGGATCGAGGTTGAAGTCCATGCCAACGTGAAGCAGAGAACCATCATCGATGACCTTCTGTACAGACTCCGCCCTGTCAAAGTTGTAGTAGATGATTCCTGAATAGTTGACGAACTGAGCATTGTATTCCTGATTGAACGTCCGTTCGTCTAGGTCTCGTTTGGCTGACTCAATTTCTGTTTCTGTAACGTGCCCACCTTCGATGGTGGTGTACTGGAAGGATTGCCAATCAAGATTCTCGTCTGCGCCTTGTGTCCACAGATCATAAAAGTGATTGCGTCCTTTAGGCGTACCAATGAATAAGGCCCGTGTCTTGTTCCCTTCTGTGTTCCTATCGGAAAGCGATGGTCTAAGAACTTCATACCAAGCCTCTGGCCTCATATCTGCAAATTCATCTAACACGCAAAAGTCCAGGCTACGTCCACGCAAGTTGTCTGGTTTCTCTGCGCCTTTTAGGGCAATGGATGATCCGTTAATCAAGTCTAATGTCAGTGTTGTTTCATTGGTCTTACGGATATATTCCCTTGGCACTGTGCCTATCAGCATATCCCAAGCAATCTCTTTGGCTGCTTTGTAGGTAGGTGCGACATACCAACAATTACGATCTGATGTCTTGATGGCTTCCCGTATCAATTCAACCGTAGACAGGAAAGTCTTGCCGAATCGTCTACCTGCTACTACAACACGAAATCGAGACTCCGCATTGAAGATTCTAGCTTGCGGCTTTGTTAGGTGCATCGTTACCTGCGTCAGCGACAATAATCATTGGTGGGATGTGTGTGCTCTGCTGTTGTTCTTCTGACCATCCCGCCTGTGTCTTGAGGTAGAAGATAATCCCAGTGATGTTTCCTTTACGGCATTGCTCTAACAGATGTCCTACAACCTCATCAATTTGTTGCACTTTGCCTTTTTTATATGCCTCTAAAACTTCTGGCTGTCGTTTCTCTACTTCCCTAAACGTATTTTCAGAAATGTTAAAATAATCAGCTAGTTGCGTTTTTGTCAGGCGTGATGATAACAATTGGACTTGTTTGATTTCATCCTCAGAAAATACTCTGGGTGGTCTGCCATTTGGTTTCTTCTTAGGTACAGCCATTTGTCAGTTCCTCCACATAACGATTCCAGAACCATTGTGCTTTCTGTGCATCTTCGACTGGGTTGCCATGCTTATGGTTCACTCGCCAATTGTACTTGAAGTGCGTAAGACGTAAGTAGCCTAGGAATTCTTCTTTTGAGGAACACGCTTTCATGGCATCAATGCATTCGATGTTGCCTTGCGTGTAGTGACTTGGATGATTGACCGAATCTAACATTTTAGCTCCACCAGGTTACCTGCCTGTCCAGTGAAGCAATTATATCACGATTCGTGTTTGTAGTAGATTTCAGCCATGACCTTGCCGTACTTTGGCTTCTTATCTATCCAATACATGAGATAACGTGGCTTTTTGCTGACTGGGTTGCATACCCAATATTCTTGCTTGTATCGGACTATTTGAAGGCTGTCTGCGTAATTGTCAGGCCGCCTTTGCATAATAAACCGTCTACGATGCAGAAGTGTCTTTGCGTAATCCAAGGCATTTAGCGGATCGATAAATTTTCGCATTGACCTTATCCAATTGATCGTCTTGATATTCGTCTAACAGCGTAATGTCGCCACAATGCTTGCACCAGAAGAACTCTGTGCATTTGTCGCCACAATGCGGACATTTTTTCGACTGCAATGTTTCAGCAGCTTCATGCAGGTCTACCATTGCTTCCACACCTCTTTGTCAGACTTGAAGAAATCGCGTGGGTAGATACTAATGCCAAAGTAACGCTTAAGTAACCAGTTGATCGCTACTGAGAACAGTAACGTGAAGATCAAGATTGTGCCGAAAAATACGACTAAATATAATGTGTCCATGATTTGCTCCTAAAAGGAAGACCGCATTAAGCGGCCTCTCCCAATGCTTTCAATGTTCTCTTTGCTGCTGCCATCAGACCTTTGTCGTCCATGCCAGGGCCGTAGGGATCAACATACAGCCAGGCTCGACTAATTAGCTCTGCTGCCTTGGGATCGTCTGCGTCAATGCTAACAATGGTTGAGCCAAGATACTGTGGCTCTGGCACATCGCAGCAGCAGTCAACACAATCCTGATAAAAACGTCTTCCAATTCTTACAATTTTCATCTTTTTACACCTTTTGCGCTGTGCGCTTTGTTTTGATGTATTTATTTTCTATTGTTTATCGCACAAAAGGTATTAGACATTAGTCTAACTGGCTAACTGCTCGATCCTTGCCTTAGCTAATCGATAACGCTTGTAGTCAGCATGAGTCAGATACTTGCCTTCACGCTTATCTTGTTCGTAGATCGTGATGACCATGTTATCTTCTAGCTCTGTTTTGCGTAGCTTGAACTTAGCATCGTAAGTGCCAGTGAACTCGCCAGAAAACAGTTCGCTTGCAGGTAGGCCAAGTGCCTCCACAACGTCAGAACCTCTAGCACCACATGAGAAACAATGAGCCAGAACCTTACCGTCATCTGTCTCTGTGATCGTCATTGATGGATTGTTGTCTTGGTGGACTGGGCAGCAAGCCATGTAACCACGCTGTGATTTGCGAACCTTAGACAGCCTCGCCAAAATATTTTCGATTGTCATAACGGGACTTTCCTTTCGCGTATTTAATATTTTGATGTTGGATAAATTTGCTAACATCTTCTGATATCGCCAGAGCCAACACTGGTTTCGTCTGGTCAGGCCAAGTGCCAAATTTGGCCTTGAACTTATGGTTTGCCCAACCTTCTGATTTACCTTTCTGGTGTGCATACAAGTATAACTCGCCCAACCACTCAGCCTTCTTCTCTTGTGAATAATTGTTGTTGTTTAGCAGTGACAAGACCTGATCGTCAGTCTTGATCCGTTCCTGCATTGGTATCTCATAACCACAGTCACACTTGATACCTAAGAATTGGCGTGTGCATTGTGGGCATTCTTTGACCTTGGGTTCTTTCTTCTCCTTCTTGATCTGGTTCTTCTCATTGAATCGTTGAGTACCGTCATCCAGCGAATCAGGAACAATATCCTCTACAAATCCATGCTTCTGAACATTAGAGGCGTGATCGAGGATGATTGCGTAGTCTTTGCCTTCATAGGTTCTTTGCACTCTGCCGTATCTTTGGCACAGCACAATTTTTGAGTCAGTGGGATAGCAGTCGATCAAACAGCGTACAGATGGTGCGTCATAGCCTGTGTTCAGCAAGCGTGAGCAACTAAGAATCTTGTACTCGCCTCTATCGTGCGCCTCATAGATGATCTGGCGTTCTTCATCATCCATGTAACCGTCAATGTGGACAGCAGGAATACCTGCCAGATTAAACTTCTCAACCAGGTACTTTGAATGCTTGATCGATGGACTGAATGCGATGGTCTGGCTATTCTCGCCATGCTGCATCCAGTTAAAGATGATGTCGCCTACCAGAGCCTTGTCGTTTTCGTAGACCTTGCCTAGTGAATCTGGATCGTAATCTGATCCTCCGGTTCTAATTCGTCTTCTTCTAACACCAGATAAGTCAGGACGTTTACCACCGTAATAGTGAATGGGGCATAAATATCCTTCTTCCAGCAGTTGTCGTGGCATAATTGGAAGAATGAGATCGTCATAGTGTGTTCCCAGACCTCTTGAGTAAGGTGTTGCTGAAAGTCCGATCCAGACATTGTTATCTAGCTCCTGCATCAACTTGGTGACTGTCTCATAGTGTGTATGACACTCGTCTACAATCGCAATATCAAAGTTGGTGTACTTGCGTCTGGCTAGCGTCTGGACACTGGCGATCTGAATAGGTGCGCGTGGATCATTCAGTTCGTGTGATCCCTGCATGACTCCGAATGGCATCTGATGGTCTGTAAATGATTCAAGTGTCTGCTGTACTAGCTTCACTCGATCACAGATAAAAATACCCCGTCTGCCTTTCTTGTAGGCTTCGTTCAGGATGTAAGCGGCTGTGATTGTCTTGCCAAATGAGCAAGGCGCGGCTAGAAGCGGTCTTTTGTTACCTCTAGCTATCGATTCCCTTAGCATCTGAACCGCCTTTTCTTGATGCGGTCTAAGCTGCACTTCTCTGACTCCTTAATTCCGATGTCCTGAAAAACCCATCATGCTCTGGGTAGCAGTGATGGAAGTATCTCGCATAGTAGGCTCGATGATTATTACTGATCTTGAATGAGTCACCGCGAGTCTCAATGTCTGTGTGCCATCGTATACGCTCAAAAATGGCATTAACACTGTAATGTTTGAATTTGGCATCGATGACTTGAAATGTAAATTTCTGGAACAGTTCCCACACTTGCGGATTCTTGTTATGCCATTCCCACCATGCTTGCTTTAATGATTTTTCCATACTCACTCCAAATTTTAGGCAAAGTTGTCATTTAGAGGACGTAGGGTGATCCCTGTCCATCCGATACACTATCGTCCATGCAACCTCAGTAATCAGCAGTGCTTTCGATGGTGGGTGTCTCCATCCGGTAGCTCAACCGTCCCTGCCCGTAGGCGGATCACCTCTAACGCTGTTTGTCCCGTCCTCAAAGGTTGGGCTGCAATCTTGCTTTTTTCGGCTACTGCACAATGCGACAGTTTTAACGGACGGATAGGTCTGAAGTCTTGAGAAATGTAGCGGATTCGCTACAATGACACCTGTGCCGGAATGCGACATACGGGTCTTTTCTCATTGTTTCAGTCCGGTTAGCTAGGGAACTGCTAATTCCCGTCCGGCACATTTTTTAATTTACGCTTCTGGATCTGGTTCGTCAACTTCTACATAGACGACTTTGACACCAGAGCATCTGGGGCATTTAGGACGCTCGTCCAGATCAGCCCAATATTTATACCCACACTCGAGACATTCCATCTCTGCTTCAAAATCATGGCTCATAGTCGTAATCCGCTTGTACTAGGTTGTCAGGATATTCGCTTGCTGCCTTACGCCATAAGTCTGGCGGACATAGATTCTCACCTAAGCCATTGACTGAAATCAATGTCAGTTCTTCTGGCTCAGTCATTGACGCAGGATAGCGTTCCCAGATACAGATGTGTTCTTCATGTGTGATGAAGTCATCCATCGAGGTCAGCAGTTTGGATTTGAGTATTTGCATAACGATCCGATTCTAACGCAACACCGCCCTTATGGGCGGGTTACTTCCATCAATTCAGCATTGCTCAATGAAAATGACGCTTTTTCCCATTTCGCTCTGGCCTTGAGCATATAATCATTCAACTTCCAACAGAACTCTAGACGGGCATTGGCATTACACGCACTTACCCACTCATTGTTCCAATTCTGATAATTTTCCCAAGCGCGTTTTGCATTTTCTAAGTTTGTCATTTGTGTATCTCCTGATTGATTACAGGTTCGATATTAAAGGCAGAAATCAATTATTTGTATTAGACCTTAGTCTAAGTTTTTTTGTGAAGATGCTCTTGATGCGCTTGAGGTCATCAATGCTGTAATTCTTTGGCGTGTTGTCCATTTCAATCCGATCTAGGTACTCTTGCCCATAACGCCAGACGATACCGACACGCATCTTGTCTACGTTTCCTGACATCCAACGGTTACATTTTTTGCATTGTCCGAAAATTTGATCTGTCCGAAAACGCATATGTGGCGCACTACCTCTTGATCTGTAATGACCTGCGTCATAGCCACCACCAAGCGATGCAGACCTTAGTGATGTTCCGCATGAAATACATTGCTTGTCTTTATCCCTATGCCGGACATATGCGTTGACTGCTGCTTGCGCCTCTTTCGTCCACTGACCTTTGGTTTTTAGCTTTTCTTTCGTGGCGCGATCTTGCTGACGTTTCTGTTTGCGGACTTTATCAGCGATTTTATCCGCATTTTTCGTAGTGAATGATTTGAGGCATTCATATGTACAAAATGCCTTCAAAGCAGAGGTCAGTGCTAACTCTGTGTGTACTTTTTTACGACAGTTAGAACAGCGTCTAGTCACGGCCTTCATTCTTTGCCTTTATCTGTGCATACACAGAGTCATCAGGAGTAACCAGGAGTACGCCACGTTCAGCCCAGAACATATCCATCCGTTCCATGTACGCAAACATATCACCTTTAGATAACTTTGCTGTGGACTTGAGTTGTGCAGGTATCTGGCTCGTTCCAATGTTTTTAGGATCATCGTAGCCAAGAAAATCATGCTTCATTCGCAGATGTATTTCTTCTGTCGTGAAGTCTGACTTGTTCCTACGATTCAGTTCATCCGTGATCTGCGCGATCCAGACCCAGTACAAAGCGTTCTGGCTTAATGTCCTGTTCCCTGCCTTACATTCGATCTTTAGCCATCCATTCTCAGACAGCATATGCTTCATCGCTTGATAGGCGTTATCCAGTGCGCCTTCATGCGTGATAACGAACTTCTCTGAGTCTTTCATTGTGCCTTTGCCTTTGCTTGCGCCCAACACGTTCCGCATTCATAAATGCCATCTTGAAAGATCACGGCTTTCTCGCCACAATGACATTTGTGATTTAGTGGGTCTTGTTGCTTTTTAATAATATCCGACTGAATTAGAAGGTGCTGCCAAGTCTTAGCCTTAATGATCTTACTAACGTGAGCTGTTGTGACTTCGAATTTCTCTGCGATGTCTTTCACCATCATTCCATCTGCTCTAAGAGCATGGATCAATGGGATGTCTTCTGGGTCTAATTTTCTATTCACACGATTTTTCCAATAGTTACTCATATTTACTTCATTTTCCTTTCATTCTTGTTCTTAGATTCAAATATCTTGTCAAAGTTATCTGCATACTTTTTTTGATCGACTTTTCGAGTACGATCACCTTTACCGACAAGGCTAATCCTCTTTGTCATGTTTGCCATTGTTTGCCTTCTCCACTGAGTTAATCAATTTGATCGCAGCGTTAAGCTCTTGCTTGCATTCCTTGAGGTCACCCATCTGCAACTTGATATCAGCCATGCGGATGTGCCGCTTTGATTGATCGATTTCATGAAAGTGCTTACTCAAAGTCTTCGTACTCCATTGTCTTTGCGTCATCAATAATCTGGATTTTCACCAGTTCCAATACACCTAATGCTTCAGGGACAGAAAGATTCCGTTCGCTGCCCATCTCATTGATGCAATCTAAAATATCAAGCGCAAGCTCTTGCAAATGATTCTGCTTAAAGTTCGGATGAAACACGTTCGTCATTTCGCATACTTCCTTAATTTGTTCCGCTTGATGTACTCAATCGTGGACGTAGTAACGCCAAATTTGTCCGCTATTGAAGGGTTTGACACCTTACGCCACTCTGTTTTGAGTCGTTCCTGTTCAGCTAACAACTGGCAGATATGTTCAACATCTTCTTCTGTTAGCTTGTATGAAGATTTATCCATCACACGCCTCAATGCTATACTAGCCTCACCTCTATCGCTCCAGAGGTAGCCCGCTACTCGCGGGCTTTTTATTGCCTAGAAAGGAATTGAATCATTCACCGTTGTAACGTCTGGCGTTACATTCGTAACATTGGATGTTACAGGCTGTGTCTCTTTAGGCGTGTAAGCCATCGAGAAGAACTTTTCACCGTTCTTAGATTCACGAATCCAGGCACTAACCCAAAACTCTGTCCCGTTGATTTCACAGTTACCCGTGTATTCAGGCTGAGTATCCTTTGTGCGCTTGTTGTTCTTGAACAATGCGCCACGCAGATTGTTATCATATTCGCTCATAGCTTCTCCTCAATTTCCGCTACTTCTTTCTCAATAATCTGGCAAGCATGAGTCACCAGACGTTCTAGCTGACCAATGTATTCGTCATCACGATGTACACGGATCATTAGATTCGGCATTTGCGGATGGTATGACATGAAATCCCACCATTCGCGTCCTGTAATCCAAAGGCAGCCCATGACTTGAGCCTTGTATTCAGCAGGTAATTTTCCACTGCGTAGATACTTCACATGAGTCGATGGCTTAGGACACTTGATCTCAATACCACCGTCATCACCAACCAGACCATCAGGTGATACACCACAGCGCAAATTATTGTCAGGCATACAGAAGCCAACCTCAGTCACTTCTACGTCATGTTCTAGCTCGTAGTTCATGCGAGCAAACGGCTCTAGCTCTGTGCCTCTTTGCATCCATTCCGTCACATGGAAAGGCGTAGATTCGCCAGTGACTAACTCAGCAATCAGATCGTTAATGTACGATTCAGCCGATGATGAAGCCGTACCACTTGCCGTGATGATCTTGGAAAACCCTGATCCACTAGGACAACCTAATCGTGCCTCTAGCCATTCAGGTGTCCCTTGCTCCATTTCAAGTATTTTCATCATCAGCGATCCTCTGCATGATGGTTGTTGCATGAGCCGTGAAAGCACTATGTAACGCAATATCCAGATCACAAAACGCCTTGCTATTTGATTGCTCGACATCAGCAAAGAACTGATCATGTGATTCACCTGTCGAGTATTTAGCCAAACGCCTATGCATTTCTAAAAACAAGATGGCCGTTGAGACATCACTTAGCATTATTTGAAGCCTTCTTCTGAAGCAATGCGATTGCCTTGTCATAATAACTAGCCTCCATCGAGTCTACATTGCTGCAATTAAATACCGCGCAGAACTTACTGACATCAGCCTCAGTGGATGATAATAGCTCGTGTAGTGTCTGTGCTTGCTTGCGTGTTATTTTGCCGACTACGGGCTTCTGTGTGCGTCCCATAGCACTTTCTGCATCGTCATCAACAGCAGGGATTCCTGCCATTGCCTGAAGCGCATATCTGCGAGCATAGGTGATAGCCGATCCTGCCGCTTGCGGATCAAGTTTCGTTAGAGGTAGGAAAAAGCCACATTCAATCCATTCACCTGATTCATGTATCAAGCGTGTCGTTACGCCAATACCATTATCTCCTGTGATCGGAAACTGTGTGTAAGCCAGACCGTGTTTAGAAAACGGTTCTTTGATTGCCTTGATGACTGAGTTCAAGTCTGCATAACTAGACTTGAAGAACGGATTTGCAGAGTCTTTCACTGCGCCTGACATTTCAGCCTGTGCTTTGACTAAAGCAGCAGACAACTTTGCAATAGATTCAGATTGGTTCACATCATCGCTCCTATGTAATGAACACCACTATATTAAGTCTTATGATTTTTTGTTGCAAAGGTTAAGTAGTAATACTTTAGTCTAATAAAAAAAGGCCACACTGAGTGGCCGAATGGAGTAGTAGTCGGAAGTGAGATAAGGGAATCTCAGATGCCTTTATAACAATTTATCCTAAGAATGGGCAAGCCCTACTGGACAAATATTTCTGGCAACCAACCCATGATCCTGATGGAAGATCATGCATTGCATTTCCCTTGCAGCAAAATAACCAGACTTAGAGTGCCACGCATCGCTAGGTGCTAACGTGTTCATCGACTCCACAGTACAGCCGTTAAACTCTTTGACTGTCTTATGGTGGATGTGACCTGTGATCCATCTGCGCTGTGTGGATTGACCCCATTCTTGAGGACGCAAATGCGCCATGATCTGAGGCAGTTCTTCCATCTTTGCACCGTCACCATGAGTGACACCAAGTAGTACCTTGCCGAACGAATAGAAGTGATATGCAGAAGCATCTTGGATAATCGTTACCCGTGACTCATTCTCAAAGTACAGAGACAGTGCAAGTTGAATCCATTGAGTTGAATCTGGATCGTGATTACCTGCTGCGTTAATAACCGTGAGATGTTCGTGCTTCTCTAACATCTTGCGAATCGCATGAATCATTGCCCAGACAAATACTTTGATGATCCGGTAATACCTAGTGTCAGCATCCAGTTGGTGACCGTGACCAGGGGTCTTGTTCGATCTATTATCAACGTGAAGTGCATCACCGACATTTATGAAGACAGCCTCTTTAGTTGCAGGAGCAGCTTGCGTAAGGTAGTCCACAGCACCTTGCATGACACGATATGCAATCTGCGAATCGAAATCATCAATTTGAGTTTCATCTTGATGCGCCAACATTCCAAAGTGAGCATCGCCCATACCATAAACCGCACAAGTTTCTTCTTCAACGAATCCACAGTGACGAATTGGCTCTGCCAATCCTGCAAACTCTGATAACGCATCTTTGATTCCTTCTAATACTGCTTTTGCTTGCTCTTCTTCATCAGCGCGAGTTTTAACCCACTGCATCATCATGCCTTTCTCAGCATGATAAAGAGTGGATGTACCTTTGAGTTTCAGTGTCTCTGGTAGGACATGAGTTAGATCGTGTTCTGGTGAATAGCCACGCTGTTCTGCGTATTTCTTAATTTTGTTGACCGCATCATAGACCGTGGAATAATTCATATCCAAGGCTCTTGCAGCAGCTTGAACTGATCCACACTCAATGACAGCTTCTATTTTCTGTCTTTGCTGTTCCGTTCGACAAAACTCCAATAATATTGGATCAAGTTGAGTGGCATTTGGCATGTTATTCGCTCCTTCAATAACTCCAGATTGTCGGGCGAATCATTCCATCTTCAGGTTCACAAATATCTAAATGCAGAAAACGCCCCGATCCTTTCTGCGCTACACCGATACCTGTAAATCCTATTTCTAGTGCAAGTTTAAGCACCTCATATGCTTCCCCACGCTCAACTCCAATGTCAGCAGCTTTGCCTGTGGTATGCGCACCACCTTTCGTTGCGCCTCGATCGATCTTTCGTGCCTCGATTGGATGGCTGATGTCTCTGTATGCCGATGTCACGCGCAATGGTTTCGCATAAGCTACACGGAGTTCTGTCAACATCTCCATAAATCTTGCGTCCATCTTTTCCAATCCAGTATGCGAGCAAGACATTTCCTCACTTGTAAAATAAGGTGATTCCCAACTCATTTCTTTTTCTTCTCCATGAATCCTTCAACAGCACCGCCGCCGAAATAGAACCCAAGAATGATGAGCATCGCATAGTTGATACTAAACTGCTCCATCACTTTAGTGACTGCATCAGGATCGCCTTGTCCTGAAATGGTCATTCCTAAGACCAAGACATAACTAAAAAGAAACGTCAGGCCAAACATCAAGGCTAGATAACGCTGCGCTAATTTGAATGGTGCATATGCGGACAGTAAGTCAGTTTTTGCCTTAGCCTTGGCTGCAATTTCTTCCTCTGTTGACGTGTGCATATTATCAATCAGGTCTAAACCTTTCTCGATCACATTGCCAGATCCAAGCATTTTGCTAATAACGCCAATCACTATGCGCCTCCAATATTGTGGTTTGTCTGAATACAGATCGCATCGTAGTTAACTTTCGGTTTTGGTGCTGTCGCCATGAATTCTTCATGTGCTGCAAAGCAAGCGTCCATACTAGGAAATATGCCTTGTGGCGAAACATAGTATTTGTCCGCCTCCAATAAGATCACGAACAAAACCCACATGACTTAATCCTCGTCCAAAATTATGTCGAATGCGGCAGTGACGCGAGCATTGTTAGAACGGACACTACACCGAAAATCAATATCTGACTTTTCAGGGACTTTGACCGGAACGCTAAAATCATAAAGATGTTGACCGCCATTACCAGAAACTTCAAAGCTATGACTAACACGGAAGGAATCGTCCCCAAAGGATCGAATAAACATATCACCAGTCGCGTCTGCACCTGCCTGACAAGTCGCCATAACTTTGAGGATATAACCTATCTTTCCGGCAGGGATCGTGTAGACAGCCATCAAGGTCTGTGCTTTACCTTCCTTGATTGTGGCAACCGTTGTCCCGCCTTTTTGCACAACAATGTCATCCGCATTTGTAGCAGAGCCATCGTGAATATAAGCGCGGAATATTCTCTTGAACGCCTGTGTGGTTGTCGTAGCAGTAGAACTGGAGACAGTGACCGTCTCTGACAGTTCGAGGTAATCATTGTCCAAACCAACCAAAACAATGCTCTTGCCGTTATCTGATGCGTTGACGGCAGGAATCGACAGCGTTCCGGCAGTGTTGAAGGATGACCAGGGATATACTGTATCGTCTACATCCCAGATCGTACCTGATTGATTCTGTGACATCGCAGGGACAGCACCGAACTTGTGAATATGTGTGATGTCGTCAAACTGACTTTTTGCGACTCCAAGACCGTAGTTTGGCAGTCGAATCATATCCATAAACTGAGACATCTAGATTGCTCCTTTGTTCTTTATGAGCCACAAAAGCCAAACCATAATACCAATTGCGCTTAGTGTACCGATAATAATTACAGATGCCAATGCTATGTCTTTGATCTTTTTGGCTTTCTTCTGTTTTGCTCTGATTTGAGCCAAGTGTTCTTTCTTGCGCTGCTCTTTGCGTTGTCTCTGAAATGCGTAGAAATCATGCAAGTGACCAGTAAACGCTAATATTTCGCGCAGTTCTGCTTCTGCCTGTTTTGCTTGCACAAGAGCAAGATAGGCTTCCATGTCGGATTGACCTTTATCTTGGACGCGATTTTCTAGTTTGGTTTTGTTATCAAAGAATGATGCAATCTGCTGACCGCAAGAAACAATGTCTTGACCATGCTTAGCAGTCTCTTTAATGACCGCTATGGCTGCATTGATAGCAACCAATTCTGCGATCATTATCCTGCTCGATTCTCAATGAGGCGATCAATCTTTGCATCTAAGGCATCAAGACGATCCATGACGCGATTGATGTCTGCATGAACCTCTGCTTTGGTGACGTATTCTTTGGCTACTTCTTCTCGCGTTCTATTGAGAAGAATCGAGAGGCGTTGTTGCTCTGACCACATGGTCTTTGCGAACCAGGACATTATGCCGAAACCGCCAGTTAATAAGATGTTCCACAGCATCAAGTCCATGATAAATCCCCATAGGTTTAAACAATTATACCGATTTCGGCCAATCGTTTATAGGTGCATTACCCGTAGAAATATCATTCTCGTCAACAGGAGTGTCATACAAAGCCATGAACGCATCGAGGTCAGCCGCGCCTGTAATAGCCGCCTCAATGGTATTTGATGCTGTCCGAACTGCCGCACGATAGGTTGTCACATCCGATGGCACTGTGTAATCAGATACTTCGGTTGCCTTGATTACCTGCCAATCTGTCTGAGACAGTAAGTTCGCCGCTGTTCTTTTTGTGTCGCTGATTGATTTGGCTTTTTGCGCATCTAAATCTACTACTTTCGAAGTCACAACGGGATCATCTTCCCATACCACTCCGAATGCCGCTTTTTCATCGCTTGACCAAACATTCCAGTTTGATGGGTGTTTAAATCCGTCATCGGACATCCAACCCCTGCCAATGCGAATTACTCGTCCATTATGTTTCCACATTATCTTTTACCTCGCATTAGAGTATTTGATGGGTTGTTCGGCAAATGCCATGAAAATATAAGTCTGAGCATCGTTGACAAAACCTGTGTTATTGCGCCATTTGAACCCGTTACTAAGAATGTCTACGTCATTTACCAAACCAACAGTTGACTCCGTGTCAGTCTCATTTGCGTAGAGAGCTGTATCGGACAAGTTTGAAGTGCTTCTCGCGGTATCAATCATCACCCAGTCAGTTGTAGCTGACATTGATTTGACCATGATAAAACTAGGCCGAAAACCTGTATAGACAAACGTGCCGCTAGTAGCATTGTTACCAGCATACGTACCAATCTTGCTAAATCCATCGACTGAATGGAACGCATAGCAGATGTAATCTTTGGCTGACTTATTAATCCCTGTGTTCGTATCAAGACCAATTGTTGATGAGTTCCACGTTACGTTACTTGAGGCAGAACCGGTTACTTCTCCGGCATTTGAGTCCAGTTTTACAAAGTCTCCACTTCCTGATGCTCCAATTACATCTCCAAAGACGTACCAACCTTGAGCTTCTGTGATGCCTTTAATAATAATTAATTCTGGAGCAACGCCAAGACCGTGACCAAACGTAGGACTTACACCGGCTCCAGTGTATTTGGCAATACTGAAGCCACTGGTTGTATTCGCACTCACAGTTGAAGTGATAGAGCCATCACTATTGCTTACACCAGAGCCGTTGGCCTTCCAACTCCAAGCAACGTAATCCTCAGTATTGGTGTTGACTTGAGCCAAATTACCTAGGGTAAACCCATCCACTCCGAATGCGGTCAAACCTTCAGACTCAGTAGTTTCAGCTAATGTACCGTCAGATTCAAGTTGCTTTGTAACGCCTCTTACCACGTCATATAGCGCATGGTTATCTGCGGCGTCACGATTTTTGATCCAAGTCCAATCTGGCTGGAAACCTACGCCCGTAACTGCCTTTCCGCCAGACCCAATCGCTGTGCCATTGCCCGCATACAACACCGTATTGAAGTAATCTTCAGGACTCTCATCCTGCGCAGGGTCTATCGCAGGATTTGGCAGATTGGCAGAGCTAAGTGCAAGATAATCTGTTGGCGGGGTGTAAACAAAGTCTTGCTGACCAAAATTGATTGCACCCTCTCCTATATGAAATGTCGTAATAGCGAATGTCCATCTGCCGTCAGCAAGGTTTTTCTGAACAATTTCAGTATTGTTCTTATACCAAGTTATTGTCTGTGTAGCGGAATCTAAGTCCAAAGCCATCCCAATAACATCACCGGTAGTGTATGAGGTTTCCGTCCCCGTGTTAGCAAAAGCGTTCCAGACCTGTCCATTTTCAAAATAACACCAGCCATCTGCTGTTTGACTTAAAAAGTGAGTAGGTGAAAGGTTTGCGGGAGTAAGAGTGTCTATATTGATGACACCGATGCCGATTCTGTCAGATGCTGCTTGGTTTTCAAAGATTATTGTAGTTTCGCAATACCATTTGCCTGTTGCTGGAGACTGCGTAGCTTTAGCATGAGACCATGCGGTAGTAGATCCTACTACCTGCAAATTACCATTATTTAGGTTTTGAGATGCAAGTGCCAGCGGATTTAACGTAGCGAAGTTATCCGTTGGGGTATCCAGCATTTGATCTGACGCTGTGAAATTATTCGCCGTCAGATCGTGACCTTCGCCGGAAGTGTCATCGCCAAAGGCTGAAGTATCGGCGTAGGTTAGCTTGAAGCCATCATCGCCATGTGAGCCTGTATAATCTTTAGGTATCCAGATTCCAGACTTCGTTTCTCCGAAAGAGCTTGCAGTTAATGCCGATCCGGTGACGAGATGCGTTTCCGCTAAATAGCCATCAAAATAAAAAGTACCACCGCCATACCTGCCTATGCGAGTTACTCCCGAACTAGTAGATAAAGATGCCGCACTTATTCCTGTTTTTATGGCAACGCCATTTACATAGACTGCCGCTGTCCCTGCATCCACAGAAAAAACGATGTGATACCACGAACTTGCATCACGCACTTTAATGTCTGTGCTTGTTGTTGTTGATCCGTTATAAACATAAATTTCATCAACATCGGTAACGCCGGTCTTGAAGATCGCCAATCCGGAATTGCCACTACTAAAAATATATTGGTAGTTTGCGGCAGTAATGTCACCACGTTTTAGCCACGTTGAGAATGTATAGGTGTTGGTTGCCGAACCAGTTGTGCGGCTCAAATAAGTCGAATCCCCAGAGTTGAATCGCAACGATTGAGCAATAGTCTTGGAGTAAAACTCTGCGCCTGCCGCAGCACCGAATAACTGTGAAGTATCAAACATTATGAAAACGCCAGTTGTGGTGCGCCTAACAGGATACGTCCTGATGCCGCGACAACGTATGGAACGATGTCAGTCGCACTAGCCGCAGTGGATAAGGTCAGCCCTGCACCTCCTGCTGTTTCGTAATCCGTACCTAATGATACTGCACGTCCACCAGTTCCGTCTTGAATAAATACGATGAAACCAGATTGTCCGACTGTCTCTGTTGTAGGATTCGCCAGTGTGACGGCTCCTGTCAGCGTTAAAACGTGATTTTGATGCGTGGCAAAATCCAGTGTGACTGATCCGGTGTTAGTAGCGTCAGTATTTGTATCACCGATGCCTCTAGCGGCCGTCAGAGTGCCTACCACATCAACATCGCCGCCATCAGCGATTGTAAGCCTCGCTGTACCTTCATCTGTCTTTAGTGAGATGCCTGCCGCATCAATGGCTTGAACACAGGCTGTGCGGAACTCTACTTCGTCATTTGTCTGATCGAGGTATGCGATTGTGATCCACGCATCATTGTCCTCATTCCGCATCTTCAAAAGATCGGTTGCGGTGTCATACCAAAGTTGACTCGCATAGGTAGTCGATGGAGCGGACGCACCAGAACTTGTCGAAATCAATGCCGCTAAAGCATTGTTCAGATCACTCCTGAAATTCGGAAATGACTGATTGTCAATTACTCCGTCATGTTGGCTCATGTGATTCGTCTCCCATAACCTTTCGCCATTATATCGTATGTTCTGTTCGCAGGGTTACCGCCAGAATCATAGATATTGATTTGATAGCCCTCTGTGTCGATGTTACTCAACACATAGTAATCGCCTTGTTGCTGATTCTGTACTGTAATACTTAAAGCAGGAATTGCTTTGAATGGATAATTAAAGTCTCCACTATTTTGACCACTAGCACCCGTTACGCGACTACTTTTTTCATCAATCCTGTCTGGCATATCTACTGTAGCAGAAAGAGTTGTGACTACCGGTGATGCTGTTGTTTCAGAGGTAGTGAGTTCTGCCCTAAACTGAAATGAACGTGCTGAATAATCTCCAACAACAAAGCGTCTGTAATCCGTCCATACTGAAGGATCGTATGTTGATGCTTGCAGTTCGTAGACTTTGAGTCCTGACGGAGTGCCGTGTTGCCAAGGATCTTGCGGTTCACCACCGACATTGCTTTGACTGAAGGTGGCTGTCCCGTAGAATCCATCGCCTGACCCATGCCAATGGCCGCTTTCCATATTTGAATTATTTGCTGTATTAGCAGTCCCGACCAATACATTATCAATCCATACTTTAATGTATGCCGGTGTTCTTGGCTCAAATTCCCAATTTAGTTTATGAGCATTTCCGTCAAAATAAGGTGAAGTCGCAATATCAATATCTACAACAACAGTATCATTTGCGTTAAAAGATGACGCTCCATCTCCCGCCCTTAGTCGGAATGTCGCACCAGAGTCTCTAATTCCCACAAACGAACCTGCACCACCGCCACCCATTTCAAACAACCCGCCATCGGTTGCTGTGGCGGCTGTTGGCAGAATAATCGAATCCACTTGGAAATGAATCTCTTCTTGTCTCTCTGGAGCATCGATGTTGATTCCAGTATCACTGCCACCTTCGATTCGTGTAGCGTTTGGTATGGTTTGAGAAAGCGTTAAGCCAAACTCAGGTGCAATCGGGTTTAAACCTGTATCTGATGTCCTAACGTATAACTGAACATCTGTCGTATCAAATGCTGTCTGATCGCCATCAAACAATCCCTCTCGATTATCAAAGAGTCCAGATGCTTCATCAAATAGACTGATATATTCTTTGCGCCCAGTAGTCAGGTCAGCGATGACTCGACTTGTATATTTTTCGGAGAGGTCAATGATATTTGCGAAATCATAAGTACCGGATGAAACCACTGTACCGCCACCGCCATCAAAGTTTCCTGCAAAGTCATCGAAATCACCTGTCGCACTATCAAATAACAGTGATGTACTCAAGACCAATGAGTTGTCAACGACAGCCACGTTGTTTGTTACGCCAGAGAAAGACGGATTTTCCGTATCAGTCTCAACAACATTCAAGTTATCGAAAGCAATCATGTCAGTTGTGACCACGATGCTTGTCGGGTTTGCTGATGGAATACCTAGTTTGTCGATTGCACGAACAAAATATGTCCCTGCTCTAGCCTCTGTGGTTAATGAGTTTGCGGGTCTAGCAACTTTCTCAACGATATTGTTTGCGTTTTGATAAGAAGCACCGGTAGTGACATTCTGGTATCTGACTAGGTAGTGAGATAAATCAAGATCATCAACAGGTGACCAGTTGAGCATCACTTGTCCATTGATGACATTGGCAGAAAGTGTTGTTACATCAGCAGGAGGTGCAATTTTACCTACAACCTGATGTTGCGCTGTTGCATAATCAGAGCGAACACCCATCGTTGTGATCTGTCTTGCACGAACATCATAAGTTGCGCCATCAACTGCATCGAGTAATTCAAAGCGTGTTCCTGATGCCTGGCCCATATTGATAAACTCATCATCAGTAGTCAGTTTGGCTTCCACTTCGTAGCGATCAAAGAACGTAGAATCACCAGAGACATTAACGACTAATTTCGTAACAACCTTCTGAGCAATGATCGTCAATTCATCAGATACCGACAAACCAACAACAGGAACATCGAACGGACTAGGTAAAGTTGTATTTTCTGCTAGATCAAGCACAGTTTCTTCACCGTCAGCCCAATCGTAAACGCCAGATGCAGTTTCCCTGATTGACAAGTTGACTGTCGGATTCAGCGAACCCATATCGGCATCCCATGCCAATACTTCAAACTCTTTCTGTTCCCATCCGTACCGCTCTAGCGTCAACTGGACAGTATCGCCAACCTGAATCTGAAACGCCTTCAAATTACATGACAGATTCACAACGATCTGCTGTCTTGCTTTCTCTAACTGAATCTTAGCTAGCCGCTGACAAGTAGCGTTAGATGTGACGAATTGGAAGTCCACGTTCTGATAGATCGTTTCGCCATCTTCCGTTGCGTACAGTTCATTGGTAATAGGAATGTAAGATTGAGACTGGTAAAGACTTGTTGGCTCTGAGTAAACACCTTTGATCGCGTTGAAGGTGTCTCTGCGTGAATCAGATGTACTGACATTGATTGAGCTAACTAAATCATCTTCAGTCAACTCAACCGTAGATGCGCGATATTCCCCAACTACTAACTTCCATTGCCCACCTTGATACACAAGCGATCCAGAGCAAGCCATTAGCATCTTTTGCAAGATATTCTGTGGTGCTTCACCGGAGCCGAACGCACCATTGACCGTGTAACGCTTCTCTGTGCTTGCATCAGCTAATGTCACAGTCTCATCGCAGACAGTTTCAGCAGCACTAAAAGATGATGTATCAATCTCTGACGCATCCGCGCCTAAACCGTACTCAGTATCGAGAATATATGTCTTAATCGCTGTGGCAGCGTTTGATGTCGAATTCTTGCCTATAAGTTCGCAAGTGAAATTAGGTACGCCTTGAGCAAATACATCTTGGCTGTATGTCAGTTTGACGGCCATGCAAGCAATACCTTTGAACGTCTTATCCGCGCCTGATGTGCCAGACAATAGATTAAACGTAGTGCCTGTGTCAGAGCCGTTGCTAACCTCTACTGATAAGTATCCAGGCTTACCATTGTATTCAAGATCGTATTGCGTATTGAAATCAGGATCAGTCTTGATGACTGTATCGTTGGCATAAATCTTAGACACATCTTCAATCTGGTGACCCGCTAGCGTCACGATCATGTACAGGTCTTTATTACCGTTGGTCAGTTCCATGAATACGATGTTTCCACCGACTCGTGTCTTACCATAGATGATTCGTGCATTTTCAGCAGGTTTACGGGTTGTGACTAACTGCCCAGAGATAGATGCTCCGGCATCAGGGATTTCAGGCTGGTCAGCAAGCAACATATTGACAGCAGAACCAACAGCACTAATTGCTGCCGCAGTGATTGCCATTGAAGCCGCAGAAGCAGTCAGTGTCGCACCCATTGCTCCTGCCGCTAATCCGCCTGTATAGACAACAGCCGCAGTAATCGCGGCTACTTTGACAATGCTGGTGACGCTTTTAAATAAGCCCATTATTTACCCCAATCTAACTGTCGATCTGCGAGCAATGCGACTTGCGCCAAAGAATCATCATTAGGATACCGTGACTTCTGTTCAGCATCAGTCAGTTTGCGTGTTCGTGGCCTATTCAGGTCAATCAATCGACTTTCTGCATTGATTGCTAGATTCACTTTTTCGCCATCTTCCTGAATGTTGATAGTGTCCATTCTACCATCAAAGGTCTTATATAAAGATGAGACAGGAACATTGTCAGCATCTAGTGCGCCAACATAAATGCTTAAAGGACGGAGCTTATAATTCTCATTGAGGATTGCTGATAAAACAGGCGTATCGAGGCCAGATAAAGTGACTGTGATCCCGTTAGCGACTAAATCAGCAACCTCAGTTGCTTCTGAGATACCTAAGACCTGACTAATCCCTATCCAACTCTTACCATCTACGCTTAAATCACCGTAGCCTGTCCAGAAGCGCAAGATGCCGTCAGAAAACTCTATTTCTACTGCTTGAAATGGCTTGAGTTCAGTTGCCCCAAACTCAGTTGCTAATGCGGCAGGTAAAGTGCGACTCATTACAAGGCTTCTCTAGCACCAAATGTCACACCGTATATCGATGCTTCATTCACATTTATTTCTGTCACGTTAGTTGATAACCGGAATATGCTCTTACAGTTCGACACAGTGATTGTTGCGTCATCAGCAGGTGAAGACCTTAGATTCGGCCAAATGTCGAATGTAGCGTTTCCTGATGCGTCTGAGTCCACATCATCGAGGACTTTATACAAGCGTGAGGTAGAACCCGATCCCAACTGAATATAATCACCTGCTTTGAGGATGCCTGTGGTATCAGCAGTCCATCCGTCAGTGATTAGTTCGTAGCCTGTTTGCGATGCGCCATTAACAGCGGGACTGCCAGTAGCCACTCCGCGGGCAGTATTTGCGGAAGGATCGCCAAGTAAGAAAGTTCCATAAGCACCATTCAACTTCATCAAGAATGTAATCCAGTATTCAGCATCAGCGCGTTTCATGGCAGGCAAAGAGATGTCTGCTTCCCAGAATTGTCCAGTGTACTTGTACACCTGTTGTGCCGCAGAGAAAGGCGACATATTCATACCAACAATGTCGTTTGCTCTGAGATTTACTGATTGGATGCCCGTATGAGTCGGCAGGTCT
>Ga0222716_10000635_pt1 | contig 30252 bp, 29 predicted proteins | sample C33_13DmetaG_FD_165044 | JGI IMG/M metagenome (GOLD analysis project Ga0222716, IMG submission 165044) | Estuarine water microbial communities from San Francisco Bay, California, United States - C33_13D | ecosystem: Environmental > Aquatic > Marine > Unclassified | place: USA: California... | reverse complement strand
AAAAGGTATCTGATATCATATCCATTCTTTTATTATATCTTTCATTTCATTATAGGTTTTAGAAAACGTTACGCTTAATAGAATACGCTCTGTGTCTGAGTTATTTACTAACCCATGAGGAACTTTAGTGTTAAACAATACAGGTTTTTCTAAATTATACAGTAACATCTTATCTTTTTCATACTCAAAAAAACCTTTTTCTCCTTTCTCAGACGTTTCAAATGTATAGTCATCTTCTTTAGGAGTATAGTAATTTAAATCATCAGTCTTTCCTATACCAAAAAAACTGTTGTTAATATCAACTTGAACAGGAATGTTTAAAGCTGAAAGCCTACCTCTGTCTAAATGAACTGCATTGATTACATGCGGAGGATTCAAATAATATTCTAAAGTTAATGCCTCTTTAGGAAAATAATCAAATAGCTCGTGATCTGTCTGTAACCAATAATGCCACATTATACCAGGATTTGCCTCCGTAATATTTTCCCAAACACCTTCGTACCATATAGCTTTAACTTTTGTTAATAAATCGTTAGGAAATCTATTTATGATTGTAAACGTTGTCATTTATATTGTTCTCCAAATGGATCAAACTCTACTCCACATTTTGTAGCACATACTTTTAACTTACCTGAAGCGCAGGATGGTTTCTGCCAGCTTGCCTCTATAATGTTAAAAATCTTTGTATCAAATACAGATTTTAACGAATGGAGCTTGGCATTGATAGCGTCTTTGCCTCCTACAACATCTATATATTCCCATATTTGTTCAACCTTTGGATCTTTGTGCCACCATTTATACATTCTACCAGCAGTCCAACAACAAGGCAGGGCCAACCCTTCTGCTGTAATAAACAAATTACCTTCTTCTTTTACCTTGCACTGAATAGCAGCAGAATCGTAATAATTGTCCATACTACCATAGCGGCTGATAAGAGAGTCCATACTTTCCACGGCTGCATTTCTATACTCCTCTTTTGGTTTTTTAAGTTCTACAGTTTTATCGCCTTTGCGATTTACTGCTTGATGTTTTTCTTTTGCTTCTACTTTAGCAGTTACAAACCGTCCTGTTTTTTTGGCTACAAATCGTTCAACACCCCATGCATCTGCCAATGCTCGTGCTTCTTCAACTTGATGCTGATTATGCTCAAATATTAAAAAATCCCAACGAGCCCTGCCGCCGGCTTCGATAAATGTCCGCATATTCATCTCAACGTGTTCCCATACCACGCCTTGACGGTATAGATGGTTAGTATCAGCTAACCCATCCACTGAAAAAATCACAGCAGCGGGCTTCCTAAGTATCCTAGCAAGCATTTGCCACCACTCTCTGTCCCGTGCGCCGCCATTTGTGTTCATAGACAGCCACATTTTTTCGTTGTGATCCCTAAAATAGTCAAATATTTTTATTGTGTCTTTAGCAGATATTGGATCGCCGAGGTTGCCGCACATATACATTGTGTCCAACTGTTGTATAAACTTTGGCTCAAATATTTTTTGACAATCTTGTAGTGTTAATTCGTCTAGATTTATATGAGGATTAATAGAGCCGCCATTTTGATTTCTATCGCACATAGGGCATGCCGCATTACATCTTTGCGTAACTTCTAAGTGAATTTTACGAATGTCTGAATATTTGTACACTATTGTCTAATCCTTTTTGGTATCCTAATATCAGGAATGCAAGCACAAAAGTTTGTATTACATATTATAGGATTTACATCTATATCATGATGTGTATTTTTTATATTTCCTAATGGTTTTTTCTTAGCTGTTGAACATTGGGCACCATATACATTTCCATCATACCATACTACTAGTCTGTTATATCCAGTGTTACAAATCCATCCTTTAAAACTATGCTTATTTTCTGCCACTAATTCTAATAACTTACTAATATTATACTTGACTCCGTCTATATAAACATCTACTGCTGTTTTGTTATTACTTTTCTTATTTTGATTATTGTAATTAAATTCTTGTATAAACTTTTTCTGTTCTATAGTATAATCTAGAGCCTTATTATCTTTTGTATACGTTCTATCTGTAATTGGCTTTATCATTAATCTACAAGGCAAATTTAAATCTACAACTTTTTCTGCAAATTCTTTACATAATTGTATATTTTTTATATCATACATAATTAAAACTGTAAGACAACTTGAATGTCCAACTATATCTATTACTTTACACAAATGTTCAAAATCTGCATACTCAAAATGAACACTTATAGTTATTTGAGTTAAGTCTACTGAATTTATAAGTGTATCCCAATATTTTAAGGAACGGCTTCCATTACTTACTATAGCAGTTTCATACATACTATCTATACCTTGCAAAAAAGGAATTAAATTAGGCCATAAGGTAGGCTCACCACCAGTTAATGTTAACATTTTATTATTTTCATTAACATTGCTATGAACATAATTCCAAAAACGTAAGGAATCTTTCAAATTGGGCCAACGATGTGTACCTTCATTTAACCTAGGATCACAATAACTACACTTATAATTACAAACATTTGTTAGTACCCATTCGGCATGCATACTATTAGGCTGATCATTTGTTATTTCTAACATAATAGTCCCATTCATCAAAATAAAGTGCTGTTGTTGCCCAAAGCGCATTAGGAAATAAATTAGTATATTTATTACTCATCAATTTATAATTTGCCCACAATTCTTTTTTAAATGGGTCAATGTCAAATTGTTTGTAATATTTCCAAAAACTGCTATCATTTCTTCTTGCTAATAGATAAAATAATCTAATATATGTAGAATTTAAGTACCAAAGTTTATGTAAAGCTCTATTATATATTTTTTTTGGATTTCTTTTCTTAAGACTATCTACAAATGCTGTTGATGTGTATTGTATCATAAACAGAGCATTTGATTCTAATGGATCTATAAAACCATTAGCTAAACCTATAGCAATTACTTCTCCATCTTCAGTTGTTTGCCATGCTTCTTTTAACCAACCAGGATTCCATCTTAATAAATTAGGTTTATGTATTGTGGTGCGATTATCTTTTTCTAAATATTCATTAAATTCAATCAACGCATCATCTTCACTAACAAAATCACTAGAAAATACATAGCCTGTTCCTGTTTTATTGATAGTATCAATATAAAATTGCCATCCGTGTTTACGAGCAATGCTTCTTGTAAATTTATCAATCGCAGTATTTGGCTTTAAATGTAACGGAGCTACCCATGCCCTATTTACTTTGTGGTATGTAGAAATATCAAATAAAGTTTTATCTTTTACAAGTTTTTTTGACGGGCCTGTGCATAATAAGTAATAATCAAAACCTTTTGGCAATGACTCAACTGTATCATATACATGAATAACTTTTTTACAATGATTTTTTATGACTCTTGGTATTTTTTCAGCATTTAAATGATAAGCAGTATGTAAGAAGTCGCTTCTATCGTTACCATAATATAAATCATCGTTTATTTGGTGCTTGTCATATTGTTTGTTAAAGTAACCATGTATCCAATTGTCAAAAATATTATCATCGTTACACCAAAACGTATAACCTAAATAATCATCTTCACTATTTGGATCATTCCAATTATGCTTACTGTTACCTTCTTTAACAATTGCATCGCACTCGTTTACCCATATATCTGTAGAAATGCCAATAGTGTCAAAAAACGTTTTGACTTGTGGAAGAGTTGATTCACCTACTCCAATAGTAGGCACTGATTTACTTTCTATTAGTGTTATTTCTACATCTTCTATTTGACTTTCTATGTAACCAGCTGCCATCCACCCAGCAGTTCCACCTCCAATTATACAAATTTTTAACATTTATTTAATACCAATCCTCATAAATCGCAAATACTTATTACAATCTAAATCTCCTTCATATAACAGCTCTTGAAATGGTGTTTGTTCAGCGAAATCAGACAATGTTTCAACACAATTTATATGATCCGCAATTTCAAAGTAGTTATTTGTTTGTAAAACACACAAGGTACCTTCAGGAATTCGTTCATACCATTGTTGAAAATCTACAATATGTTCACATGAGGTATTAATTACAGTATCAGGCGTTTCTGTCATACTTTGCTCGTCGCCGTTAAACTTTTTTGTTATATAACAATTAGGATATTCTATATTTTGTATGTTAAGTGTGGTTGCTTTAAACTTCCATCCATCAGCAACGTATTTTCTATTTATTGTATCTGCTATAGCGGCACATTCTTCGTCAATGTCAAAAGATCTTATTTTGTTAAACTTTAGTTTACTTTCAAATATCATGCCAGCTAATATTGCATACCATCCTGCGCCCATAAAAATCATACCTAGATCTCTATCTAGCTCTTCCAAAGTAAGTATTAGCCATCTTTTACTTTTTAATTGACCCCAAGACAGTGCGTCTGTTAGATCAGCATCATAATGGTCTACAGCATTTCTTAATCCTGTAAACAAAAAAGAGCCAGTTAATAATAACATTCGACCATAGATGTCTCTATCATCGTTCCACTTAATATTCTTTGCCATAATAATTCCTTAACCAATCAAAATCATTTATTAATTTTAATGCTGCGACATTATTTTTATTTTGATAACCATATTCTCTCCCTGCTTTAGCGCCAGCTATAGCATATTCTCCAAATTCTTTATCAGCTCCTACTGTACACCAAATGTCTAAACGTTCTTCAGTTTCAACTGCTTTTTGCCTGTCAATTACTTTAGAAGATAACTTACAACATTCTCTGAAAGCAGACTTCCAAGTAGAAAACTCATCTACATTAAATGCTGTAATATTTGATATTACCTGTACTGCTCTAAATCTTTCTGTAATTGACGTTGTCATATCAGGCTTAGATGTATCCATATTTATCGTTAGCTCTCGAGGAAACAATTTTACTCCTCCATAACCATAAACTAAGTCATTTATTGGATTTTTTGAACGCCACACATGAACCGTTTCCCTATCCCATTTCTCAACAAACAAATCAAAATTAAAATCTTCCATTAAAACAGCGTCAGCATCAACAATCCATACCATTTCTGATGTAGACTGCTTTGCTGCCTGTATATGTGCTTGATGAATTCCTTTTACACCATGAACACGAGTAGCATGAGGTGCTTTTATAAGCAGTTCTTCATAATGCTTATCTGCTGCGGCTTCGTCATAGCTCATAAACACTACGTCATATGGTTTATGCTTAGATACAATGATATCCCACGGTTTTTTGTAGACAATATGTCTGTGTTCTAACTCTCTTTTACTAAGTTCTTTATATTTTGAACATAAAAATACACCATTATCTTTTTCTTCACTATTACATAAGTTTTTAAATGTATGATTTTCTTTTCTATGATATTCGTTATCGTGTGTAAAATATAACTTAGGTAATTCTACATCTTGTACTTGAGTTGGTATAGCATAAAATAACTCAGTTGAGGATTGTGTTAATGCGTGTTGATAATCCTCATATGTATCAACTATAAAACTATCATATTCTACTGGACCGCTTGCTACAAGATCGTGTTCTTTACGTGATACTAAATGTCTGTATTCTATTTCTCTTTCAGTAACTGGTTTATGTTTAGATAGCAGAAACAAACCATTATAATAATCTACTCCGTCAACATGATGTATAAAGGCATGATTTTCTTTTCTATTATATTCGTCATCGTGTGTAAAGTATATTTGAGAAAAGTCAAAGTCACCTGTGTTAATATTTGGAGTACATGCCCAAAATAATTCAGTTTTTGACCACTCCATTGCATATTTGTACATCTCATATGAATCAATGACAAATCTTTCATATGTTGTAGCAAATGACCCAACTATATCCCATTCTTTGCCACTAACTAAATGCCTATACTCTATCTCTTTACGTGACAACGGTTTATGTTTGGATAATAGAAACAATCCATTGTGATATTTCTTACCATTAACTAGATGCGCTAATGCATGATTTTCTTTTCTATTATATTCATCATCATGTGTAAAATATAAATCAAATCTATAGTATGAAGTTTCAATGTTTGGGGTAGTTGCCCAAAATAATTCTGTTTTTGTATTATCTAATGCGTGTAAATAATCATCATAAGTCTCTACATTAAATACGTCATATTGTACAGGTGTACTGGCTACGATGTTATGTTCTTTTCTGCCTACTAAATGTCTATACTCAATTTCTCTTGCTGTGACTGGTTTATGTTTAGATAGCAGAAACAAACCATTATAATAATCTATTCCTTCTACTCTATGTATAAATGCGTGATTTTCGTGTCTATTATATAAATCAGAATACTCAAAATACATATCAAAATTAAATTGAGATATATCAATATTTGGCGACGATGCGTAAAACATTTCTGTTTCAGAGCATTCCATTGCGTATTTATAGTCAGTAAAATTTTGGATTGTAAATCTATCATATTTCTTTGGGGTGCTAGCTAAAATTTCTACTTGTTTTTTATTAACAAAAAATCTGTATTCAGCTTCTCTTGCTGATATATGGTATTTTTTTGGTATTAAAGCAATATTGTCATAATATACATCATTCAAAAAGAGATGCGGTACATCTTGACTGCAGTCATCTGGCACATAATCAAAATTAAAATCAGATGATACAATACAATTATCATATACAGTATAAAAAAACTTAGTTACAGATTTACGTTGAGCTTCAAATATATCTTTCGCAAACTTTATCGTAAAAAATTTAGTCTTTAATTTTTTGAATTGTATATCTTTAGTTGGTGCAATATAAAATATATCAAACATTTCTTGTATTACCGTAATGAATTACTTTACATTTATCATTAACATAGTTTCTCCAAGGATCTACTACAATAGAACCGTTTGGAATATCACAATATAACTTTACTGTATCCATATGATCCATATATTTGTAGGTTACTTGAGAATTATGAGCTAATAGTATTACACATGGAGCATTAGGTCGATAATTATCTCCTGTTTCAAGATCAACGTACACTGGTTCAACTCCTAACTGCTGACAAAAATAACCAACTAATAAAGAATAACTTCCTTCGGTATATCCCACTGACGGTTTATATGCTTTACCATGAATAATTAACTCCATTTTGTCATCAGTAGCTAATTTAACAAGTAACTTGGCTAGATTCTCTGCTTGTATGTCTCTTGCTAACATAATAGATTCAAACATATCATAACCTAGCTCTAAATTTTGTGCTAGATATCGTAATGCAATATTATCTCTAGGATGACAAGCTCCTCCGTCGCCCATTCCTGCTGTCATATATTGCGGACCCATAATACGTTGAGTTGACTTAGCAAGTGCGTTAGTTACTACATCAACATTAATATTACCTTGACGCTCTGCTACATCTTGCATCATATTTACTAAGGATAGTTTTGCAGAAATAAAAGTATTATAGAAAACCTTTATACACTCACACTCGTCCCAAGTACCAACTTCATAACGTGGATTATTCTCCATTATAGTTTTATAGAAATCAATTAACTCTCTGGCATCGCCTGTTTCCCTACCGTCCTCTGTACCAATCATAACCATCTCAGGATTAACCATGTCCCAAGCTACAGATCCCATAGCAATAAGATAAGGATTGTATACAAATCTAGTATTAGTTACAAGAGGTTCTAACTGCCTCCTTACGGTGCCAGGTAATACAGTAGATATAAGAACTAACAACTGATCCTTATCCATATGATTATTAGCTTCTAATAAAACTTCCTTAACAATGTCATACGAAAAGTCTTTAGGTGGTAGATTAGTTGTAGGTTTAACTCCATCATATGCTTTATCATGCGGTGTTGGTACAGCAACAAATACAATTTTTTTATTTCTTACTGCAAGCTCTATTGAATCTGTAACTAACACTGAGTTTGAGTATACAGTAGCAACATCATAACCTTCTACTAAATGATTCTTACTAGCTATCACCTCTGCACAAGGCAAACCTAATTTTCCAAGTCCAATAAATCCTATCTGCATAAATTATCTCTCTTTCTCTTATTTTCTTGTGCTATATCTAAAAAAATATTATAATTTTTTTCTAATCTTGGCAGTAATTCTTTATACAATGCTATTTTATCAATATTTTTTAAAGATTTAATTACTTTAATTATCCAATCAGTAAGCAGGTGTAAATCATCTGTCTTATATCCAGTACCAAAAATATCATCAAAAGTATCAAAACCGTAATGATGTAAACTATTATACATATATTCTCTTCCTAGTAAAATAAAAGGCCTACGACCAATTATTGGTTTCCATATTTTTTCGCTGAAAAAAACATATGGTCCAGATGAAAAGGTTGTTTCTGTAACAATATTTAAAAAATGTGTTTGCCAATTCATTGGATGTCCTAATGAATCTATGTCATTTTTTATATTAACGTTAGGTTCAAAACTATTTGTAGATACTATGTCTAATGGCAAATTTAAAAGATTATGAAAACTCAGATGACCATGCTTACTTAATTTCCTTTTACATAATCTTTGAAACAAATGTTGTCTATGGTGATGCGGTTTTCGATTTAAGCACATATAAGTCTTTACATTGCCTTGCATATGTGTTACATCAAATGATAAGTATTGTTCTTTGTAAGTATAAACATAATCTAACCAAAACGAATAATAACTATCTGTGCCAAGATTTGTATTACCTACTAATTTAACATTTTTTGCAATTTTACTTAATTTTTTTAAGGCATAATCTTTATTAGAACTAAATTCATCAACTAGCGATACATAATATATATTATTAAGAGTTTTTTTCTTAAAATAATGAAATATATCGTCTATATTTTTCTTTGTTGCCCATCCGTCGTGTATAACTAGATCATTAGATCCTATTTGATTAGATAAAATTTTTAATACTTCATTTAAATATCTATTTGAATTGCAGTTATTGCCTTTATTAAAACTAGGCATAAAATTCACATAGTTGCGGTTCAAGTAAGTTCCTATTATAATATAAAATATTTATACGCAGTTAATGGGATAAATATTTTTATGGAACATACTATAAATCTATTTGAAAGAAACGTGGCGAAGTTTTTTGGTGCCCCGTATAGTGTAGCAGTAGATTCTTGCACACACGGCATTGAACTTTGTCTGCGATATACATGCGAAGACACTAAACTTGTTATTCCTAGGCAAACGTATATATCTATTCCAATGACATTGAAAAAATTAAACATAGACTTTGTATGGAATGATATACCGTGGAGGGAGCATTACTACCTTATAGGTACCAATATCATAGATGCCGCTGTACAGTGGAGAGAAAACAGTTACATACCTAAAACATATACAGTAATATCATTCCAGTATAAGAAACATCTTAATCTTGTACGTGGAGGAATGATACTTACAGATAATAGAGATGCTGCACGACATTTAAAGAAAATGTCTTACGACGGCAGAGATCCTAATATGTTATGGAGAGAGCAAGATATTGACACTATGGGTTACCATTATTACATGCCGCCTGAAACAGCACAACTAGGATTAGAAAAATTACCGTGGGCTATACATCATGCTCCACAACGCATCTGGGATTGGCGTGACTATCCCGACTTATCAAAAATGAAAGTGTTTAATGGGTAGAATTTTTTGCTTTGGATGCTCTTTTACTATGTACGATTGGCCAACATGGGCTGACATATTAATAGATAATCACGACGGAGAAGGGTATAACTATGGTAAACCAGGGTTATCAAATGAAAATATAGCTCGAATGATAACCATAGCTGACTGTATGTATAATTATACTGAAGATGATAAAATTTATGTACTGTGGACTCATTGGTGGAGACACAATTTTTTAACTAGAGATAAAAGGATAGGTGGTATTGGTAGCGTATTTGGTAATGGAGACTTTGATAGGAGATACATAAAAAAATATGTAAACCCTAATGATATAGAATGGACTAATATGTCTGCTATAATAAGTGTTAATAAACTATTCAATATTACACACAATCATCATATAGTTGCTCCTAGAGCAGCTGAAGGCGATTGGGAACCATGCGACTTAATACAACACGGTTGGGTATTTGATAAATTTCAAAAATACTTTCCTCCAATAGATTATGTAATAGATTATACTGAAGAAAAAGACTCGTATGTCATTGATGGAAAAATTCCTGATCCTCATCCTTCGGTAGAATGGCATTTAAATTATGCAGAATCTATTACGCCTTTAACACAAAACATTCAACAAAAATATACTCACTATCACAATTATGTAAACGAAATAAAAGAAGATTTTATATTTCACTCCCATAGGAATTCCAATTACAAATTTAATCATCCATATGTAGAGCCTATTATATGACCAAAAACGAATATTCTAAATTAAAAAAAGTAATAGTTGGATCAGCAACAAATGCTAAAATTCCACATATTGACAAAAGTGTAAGATGTATAAATTATGCTGACCTACGTGATGACGAGCTAGATAAAATAAAAGTTGGTCCGTATCCTGAAGAGGTAATAGATCAAGCTAACGATGACTTAGAAAATTTTTGTCTATTTCTTGAAACCGAAGGTGTAGAAGTCCTACGCCCGTTTGAAACAGACTGTCAATATTATAACTATTGTCCTCGTGACTCAGTTTTTATTCATAAAGACATAGCTATAGCTACCCCAATGCCAATACGAGCACGTAGCGGCGAATATAAAGCATTTGCTCACCATATAGATTTGCCAATCTACGATCTTGATTGTGCTTTCACGGATGCGTGTTATGATATAAATTGTGTTCTCTCGCCAGACATACTTGCTACAACAAGCACTAACTCTCCAATGTTTGATGCGGCTAACTGCCTGCGTTCTAACGACGATGTACTGTACCTATTATCAAATTCAGGCAACATTTCAGGAGCGCAATATCTTTCATCAATTATAGATGCAAAGGTAGCTATCTTACAAGGTGTATATTCATATATGCACATTGATTCAACTATTGCTTTCTTACGAGAAGGATTAATGCTTGTAAATCCATCTAGAATTAAATCAAAAGATGTATTACCTGCACCATTTAACAAATGGGACATCATACAATGCCCTGAGCCAGTAGATATTGGCTATTATGAAAATTATTGTAACGCAAGTGTTTGGATTAATATGAATTTATTTTCTGTAAACGAAAACTTAGTTGTAATAGAGCGACACCAAAAACCACTTGCTCGTGAATTGAAAAAATATGGCATAGATTCTGCATTATTACCAATGCGGCATCAACGAACACTCGGTGGTGGTTTTCATTGCGTAACATTGGATCTTGAACGTGTGGACTAGAGGAACTGTTCCAGTATATTGGAATGATGATTATAAAAAATACAAATATATTAGACAGCCTATATCTGAAGTAGAGAGATTAGACTGGAAAAGGCAGGGCTGGTATCATCATAATGTATCTGGCGAAATGTATGACTCTAGAAATCCTATGCCTGACTATGTTGAGCCGCTTTCTAAGATGCTAAATCTTTCTAAGTGCGGCTATGTCTTTTATAAAATGACTAGCATGATAGTAATGCCTCCGCATATTGACAAGTATGAGAAATATTCAGAAGTTTTTAGTGTGCCATATGACAATGTTATACGAGCATTAGTATTTTTAGAAGATTGGAAACCTGGGCATTATTTTGAAATTGATAATCAAGGTATAGTAAATTGGAGTGCTGGAGATTATGTTCTTTGGGAACCTGGAGTTATTCATGCAGCATCTAACGTAGGCAAAGATACACGGTACACACTACAAATCACAGGATCATATGCTTAACAAATATGTTAGAGATATAGAGTTATTTAATACATATTACCGAGTAGTAGATGAAGAGGACGCCTGCATAGCTGAAAAATTATTACGAAAATACTTTAATCGAGATAAACTACTTGTCATATCATGGACCACTAGAAATATCACTATTAATTTACCGCACTTCTTTGATAATATAAATGATAATATAATTCATTCTTTAGTAAACGATCCTGAATATCATATAGTTTTTCAAACTGACGCCGAAGGCTGGAACATGCAACAATTTTACGTTCCATTATGTGCCAGTGCATCAGCATATGGTATTCCTTTTTCAAAACTTGTTTTTATAACAGCTAACCTTGACATTGCAAAAGAATATAGAAATTATTCAGCTAGAACTAGATTTGAACCGGATGTAAAACTAATTGCTTATAACCATTTTTTAGTAGCAATGGCACAAGATTTAGATTTTGTAGCAGAAACATATAATAAGAAAATTAAATTTACATTAAATGATCCTGAGAAATACTTTGACCAGATGTATAAAAAGAAATTGAAGCAAAATCCTAATAATGTATTCTTGCATCTTAGTCGAATTTGTAGAGATCATAGAATAATGTTTAATTATCTCATAGATCATAAAAATACATATAAAAATTATTACAGTTTATCACAAGATTACATAGCAAAAACATCATTACAAATAATGTCTAAAAAACATTACAATATTGACTATGATGATATACTTTCTTGGTCAAAAAAGTTACCTTTACATGTTGACACTACCAAGTTTTTGTTTAATTATGGTTTATTTGACATTACTTATTTAAAATTATACTCTAAATATCTTATTAATATAGCAGGCGAAACTAATTGGAGTTCTAATCTTTTCTATTCAGAAAAAACTTTTAAACCCATAGGTGCTATGATGCCATTTTTAGTTTATGGTAATGTAGGTATCAATAAAGCATTGACAAATTATGGATTTAAATTATACGAATCTCTATTTGATTATAGCTGGGACGATGAGTTCAACAATGTAATGAGAATTGAGCTACTGGTTGATATGTGTACTAAATTAGCAGCCCGCCTAGAAAAATATTCATGGAAAGAAAAAGTAGATGTTATAATGTTAGGACAAAAAGATGTTATTATTCACAACTACGAAACATTACTCAAACAAAATGATGTTTTAGAGCAAAAAATAGTTACAATCAATTTATAATGGAAGAAGAACATCAACATATTTGGCTGATAAGAAACTTTCCTACGCCAGTAAAAAATAATCTTAATCGCTCTAGTTCCTATGATAGATTAAAACAAGTCTTACTAGATTACGACAAACCACTATGTGTTTTTACAGGTATGGGCACAAATTTAATAGGAAATGATACTGACTTCTTAGACAATAATCTATCTAAATTATCAGATACACAATTAGCAACCTTACGCAAAGAAAAAATTGATGTATATTGGTATGAACCTCTTACGTTTGTTCTTACAGCTGATTTAAGAAAACAACTTAGAGGTTATAGCACTCCGTATATCTGCAGATATGGTTTTTGGGAAGAATGGGATAAAGATCTTGGTCCAAAAGATTTTACAATATTAGATTTAGATTATTTACAACATATCGCAGAAAAATATAACCTTTTATTTAATGTTTACACATGTGATTACAATATAGATAAAATTATTGACGAACATTATCCTCAACTTTATAAAAATTTAAGATGTTTTTGTTATGACATTTTTATTAGAGATATTGCTCCATATAAAGATTATCATGGTATATGGTTTAAACAAAACCATAATAAATTTAAAAAGAAATTAACTTACAAATTTATAAGTTATAATTTACGATTTAGCTCTCATAGGCACTTAACAGTTGCAAGTATAGCACATAGAAATTCTTTTTATACTTGGACATATACAATTGATGAAAAAATATCAGCATATAATTATGGTTGGGTAGATTCTAAATATTTTGACTGCGATTTAATAGACTTTGTAACAAAAAACATTGTAAACAAAAAACAGAATGTTGTAGGAGATCTAAATCTCATTCCATTACAACATATTGAGGATTATTTTCAATCAAATAGTGTTAACCAGGCTGTTTTTGGGTTTGATGACCGACAGATGGTTAAAAAAATTCAAGAAGGATTTCTTTATGTTGTAACAGAATCTAGATATGCCCAACCAATAGCAAATATATCAGAAAAAACATTAAGAAGCTTCCAAGCTATGAGACCAGTTGTTCTTGTAGCTCCGCCGTATAGCTTAGAATACTTACACAAACTTGGATTTAAAACTTTTAGCAAATGGTGGGATGAAAGTTACGACAAAATAGAAAATCATTCAAAGCGATTTGGCGCTATATTAGATATTATAAACTACATTGATACATTAGACATGAAGCAGTTACAAGAAATTATTATTGATATGGAAGATGTACTTTATTATAACCGTCAGCATAATCTTAAATTAAAGAATTGTAGGAGAATAGTATGAGCAATCAACCTCGATCTTGGATATGGAAAAATTTTCCTATTCCATGTAATGATATAATGTATGATAATTTAAATCCTTTTTTTATCAACGGTGATAAACCAATTTTATGTTACATTCCGCCAGGTTGTAATTTATTATTATACGATATATTCAGTCGTGATGATGAGTTAGAAACAAAGTTACTATCTAAATTGTCAACACAACAACTAAACAGTTTTAGCAATGAAGAAATTGATGTTTATTTTTACGAGCCTGTTTGCTATAGATTTATTGAAGAACTTATACAGGCAAAAATAGATGAAGGTTATCCAACTACTTGTAGATTTCATATGTATGAAGAATTTGATTTAGAAACTACCTGTGACAATATGACAATCATTGAATTTGATTACTTACAGACTGTTGCAGAAAAATATAACTTCAAATTCAAGGTTTATACATGCGATTATAATTTATCTGTTGTATTTGAAAAATATTATAAACATTTATATCCAAATATAACTTGTCTTTGCTATGATATTTTTATTAGAGAAACAGCACGGACCGCTCGCGAAAACCAAGAAGGATATAATTTATACACAAAAAAACATGTCTTTGAACTTACTAATAAAATATGTAATTTAAATTTAAGATACGCAACTCATAGACAAATTATTGCAGCTCATTGTGCTACAACAGATTGTAGGCTAACTTGGAATTATTTAATAGATGAAAATTTATCAATTAAAGATTTTCTTTGGGTTGATCACAATTTGCTTGATTGGAATTATTATGACAATATTTCAAAAACTAAACTAGCTGAAAATTTAAATTTTCTAACATACAGGAGAAACCCTCGACCATTATTAATTACAGATCATAAGCATCCTACTGTCTTCCAAAGACATGATATTAATAATAATATTTTGATTAGAATAGTTCATGAGTGTTTTTTGTATGTGTGTTCAGAATCTAGATTTTGCCAGCCTACAGCAAATATATCAGAAAAAGTTTTTAAGGGATACTTAGCTAAACGACCAATGGTCCTAGCAGCTCCACCATATTCATTAGAATGTTTACACAAACTTGGTTTTAAAAGTTTTAGTGATTGGTGGGACGAAAGCTACGACGAAGAAGAAAACCATACTAAAAGACTGAAAATGATATTTGATATTATAGATTATGTAAATGCTTTGCCGTACGAAAAGTTATATAGTTTACTTGAAGAAATGAATGATATTTTTGAACACAATTTTAATTTACTAAAAGAATTCGAGTCAGACAAAATAATTCTGCCATAAAAAATTAGCATACCATTTATGTGCGTCTAATTTATGATGCATAAGTTCACTAACATCAGTAAATCCTGCTTCTATACATCTTTCATAAAATGCCATTGATGGATTATATGGCTCAATAAATTTTGAAGTATCTAAATGCTTAGTAAAAATTTCAAACCTCTTAGTATCTAATAAACTATCGTATGCATTAAAGAATAGATAATTTATCTTTAAACTCTTTAATAATTCTTGAAGATGAATTATAGCAGAAAGTTTATCAATTAACTGCCAAGTTCTTTCTTTTGATCCTAATATCTGTGCATTAATCAAATACTTTAGAACATACTTAGCTTCTCTAGGATAACGCTGAAATGGAAGACCTCTTGTTCCATGAACTGTAATAATATCATCGTCATATAATCCATTGTAATGGTGATTATAATTAAAAAAATCACGTGGAGTTAAATCTTCACCTGAATAAGAAAAATCAATACGATGCTCTCCAGTCCAATGTACAACTATAAAGACGTTTTTATGTTGGTCAGGATTATTTAATAGCCATAATAATACTGCTCTAGTTATATATTGATTTCCTACTCCTGGTGCTGCTATGTTGACATAATTTTTTTTAAGTTTTTTACTTAAAACGGCTCCAAAAGCATATTTTTTTTCTACTTCAATATCTCCTGATATGTTAGCTAACTTTGTACCATTTAAAATTTCTGAACCAGATGTATGACTGCAACCAGCAAACACTAACTTATCAAAATTGTCTGTTACCATTTACCTCTTCCTTTATATCGATACTTAAAACTAAAATCCAAATCATTTAACACTTTTTCCTCTTTAATTAATACACGGATATCTTCAGAATCTCTACCCTCTTCAATTGACCATTTAGGCTTTGCTAACTTTCTTGCACTTTTAGCAGCATTACTCTGCAATCTAGAATAATCTTGAGTAATAAATGCTTCGGGCTTGTGCGTTAGATAATTTGGAACTTGATTAAACTTATACTCAAAATCTGCTTTCCATTTGCCTAGCTCGTTTATTTCAAATTTATAAGTAGCAGAAAATTGTTCAGGCCCAAATTGTGTTCCAAATTCTTCTAGATCTAATTCAGGGGTAAACAGTATAGTGATACGAAAAGCACCTCGTGATAGCCACATCAGCCTTAGCAAAGGCCAAATTTCATTTACTAATGTATCAGCATACTGGTTTTCTCCTAAATCAATAATGTTATAGTCAAATTCTTCGTATTCGTCTATTTCTTTCATGAAAGGTTTATCATCAATACCTTCTTGTAGCCACTCTAATGTATAATGGTAATCAATAAGATCACGACGTACTGGATACTGGAATGGCATATCTGTACAACCAACCATCATGTCAATAAACATTGAGAAAAATTTAACTCTATGCATAACATGCATACCGCCCATTGATAAATCTTTAGTGATCCAAAAACCCATATACTTGAAAGGAGACAAATTGAATCTTTCAGGATTTTGTCCTGCTAATGTTTCGGGACCTTGTGCAAATCCAACACCTGCTGCAATGTTATTAATATTATAATTTCTATTACGCCATAAAAAGGTCATAGAATTAGCAAAATCTTGCAAAGTTTCAGTTGGAAACCCTACAATCCAATTAGTAGCAGCAAAAATTCCAACTTCTTTACAGTTTTTTAAATTCATCTCCATTGCTTCAATAGTTACGCCTTTATGCATATCATTAAGAACATTTTGAGATCCACTTTCAATACCATAATTAAGCATGATACATCCGCCTGCTTTTAGATCGTGAAAATAATCTAAATCCATCCTATGATCGCATCTAGCATACCCAGTCCAGTATATATCAAGACCTTTTGCATCAACTGCCTTGCAGAAGGCTCGTAATTCAGCAGGGTTTCCGTTAACTAAAGAATCAATAAACCAAAATACAGTTGTTCCTTTGTTGTAATACAACCATTCAACTTCTGTAAGAACATCTACAGCAGTTCTTTGCCTGTATTTCCAAAAATGTGTCTCTTCGCAAAAAGAACATTTTGCTGTACATCCTCTACTAAACTCTGTATTAACTCCATTAGGAATATCATACAATGTAAAATCAATACTTTCATAATCAGGCATAGGCATGCCATTTATACTCAACCGTTGATTTAATTTTCCAACATGAAAAACAGTAGATGCCCTTAATTTGTTATTTTCAATATCGTCTAGAATATCTAAGATTGCTGCTTCACCTTCGCCTGCTACAACATAATCATAGATAGGTAAAGTTTTAAAAAAACCTTTTTGCACATTACTACCGCCAACAGCAAACTTTATATCTGGATTTTTTTCTCTTATTCTTTCCATCATCCATACAGACGGTTTATCATTAATATAATAAAGGGTGAATCCTACAATATTAGGAGATTTCTCAAGAATATAATCAACCTTTTTTTGCAGAATTGATTCTAAGTGTGGATGAATATCATTCCAATATGAATCTCCAGTCCAACGCCAACTGCTAGTAGGACTCCAAAGAGGATATGACAACTCATGTTGAAAGGTATCCATGTAAGAACGATATGCCTCAATGTTAATATCTAAAATTTCTGACTTATATCCGGCTGATTTAGCAACACCAGATAATCTAGCTAAATTAAAAGGAGGAAAGGATGGTGACCATTCAGGACATAATACCCAAATAATACTTGTATTTCTTGTTTGATAATCAACATATACTGGAGTTAGATTTTTCTCAACTAGTTTAGTATCTCTTGCGTAAGGTTTAATAACTTCTAGCATTGATAAATGTTTATCATTTGCAGAAGCCTTATCTAATTTGTCAGGAATAACTAATTCTTTTTTTGCTAGTCCTCTTAAATTAAAATCCATCTAAAATTTTCTCTTTTGGTATAATAATATCTGTACCACAATGACAATGGTCTTTACTACATATTACAGGAGAATAAGTAAGTTCAATATCATCGTCTAAAATGTTACCATGATTATTACCAACTCCACAACTTGCACTTGATATATTTCCAGTAGGATTAATAAACAAAGCATCGTCAACAAAACATTTCCATGATTTGAAAAAGTTTTGTCTATTGGCGATAATCGTATTACTATTTACTGGTTCTAAAGTACCATCAATATATTTTACAAGACTAACAGTTTTGCTTTCTTTCCAAGGTTTATCTTTCCGCATAACAGTTTCAAAAACTGATTCATTTATAAATTTATTCTTTTCGTCATCAAGATACTTCCACGGACCTGTATTAACAGACATTTCATCAAACAACGGAGTCCATTCTAAATTATAGTTTGGTACTCTTTCTCTAACTTCTTTTCCTACTTCTACCACTTCCCAAAATCTTTCATCGTGTAATAACATCTTAGTACACAAATAATTTACCTTATCACACAAAAAAATTGCATTTTCTATATAACGTTCTTTCTTAGCCCATTCTATATGATAACTAGCTACTACATCATCAAACAAATGATAATGTTCTTCCCAATATCTTAACGGGCGACTAAGGTTGGTATTAATTGCAATAGTAGTATTTGGTAATGACTCTTTTGCAAATTCTATTATTGGGATTAAATTTTCCCAATAAGTAGGTTCGCCACCCGAAAAGAATAACTTAAAGTTTTGGTAACCTTTATCTTTATATAATGAAAATATTTTATCTAAATTTTTAATATATTTGTCTAAATTGCCTTCGTTTTTTGAGGATCCTGCCCAATTGCCTGGATTACAATACGAACATCTATAATTACATTGATTACTTACTTGCCAAGTAAGATTCATATATTTTTCTTCTGCAACAATTGCATTAAAATTAATCGACATATGACCTCAACCAATTAAGCTCAGGATATGCTTCCCAAAAATCTTCTTTACGATATTGGTCTAATTCATGATTAAACAAGAAAAATTCTTTGAGTAAGGACATATCGCCTTCATTTTTTGTAAGAAAATCTATTACACTAGATGCTGGTCTTGTGTAATGTTGTAACTGACTATCATCAGGACATAAAGATTCTAACCAGTTATAGTATCTTTGATACAACTTGATTAACTCTTCTTTTTGATTAGGAGGAATATTATCAATTCGCATAAAAATAGGATCTGTTAAAATATTAAATCGTACATCTGCAACATTTAACAAATCTCTTCCGTACCACCTTTTATGCATGTCAGGCCACGAATATACATTATAAATTGATATAGTAGGCGTTATTTCAAATTTAATATTTGGACATTCTTGTATCATTTGTCTACGATTATCTTCAATAGTTTTCCAAACAGTTCCCCATCTCATGTATTCAGCTCTGTGTCCAAAAGTATCAATACTTGCTGCTACATTAACATCACTAAATTTTTTCCAATAATCAAACAAAGATTTCTTTTTAAATTTAAAGTTTGAGAAATTTGTTGTATATCGTAATCGTACATCTGTCTTTCCATGCTCAATCCAGTAATCTAAAAGTTTATAATGTTCTTCAGTAATTAAAATTTCTCCCCCCGCAAAGTATACTTCTTCAACATCCATCAAATATTGTTCTAAATCTTCCCATACATGAGGATTATCTTGTGTAACACTAATAACTGGACCTTGGCCTTCTGCCACACCCATTAAATCTGATGTATGTTTTGGAGACCACATATCTGCATGTTCTTGAGCGTGAGTACTGCTTAACTCAGGACCACATGTTCTACACTTCATGTTACATATATTAGAAAACCGTATATCCATATATGCCATTCGTGGATTTTCTAATGTGCCATCTTCTTTTGTACTTTGTACTAAATCAAAATGTTTATCTATCATATCAAAATTTATACTTTGTCTTAGTGTATAAATTTTAGTAGATTTTTCTAATTCATAACAACGAGAACAAGTTTCTATTTCTTCTCCTGCTAACATTTTTTTACGCATTGTAGAGAACTTCTCGTTGTTCCATACTTCTTTTAATGTTTTATCATTTACATTTCCATATACATCATTGCTATCAGCTATACAACACGGTAATGCATTACCGTTAGGCCAGATATGCATATGAATCCAAGGCATCATACAAAATACATGATTACTTTTAAGCTCTTCTTTAGTCATTTAATAGTCCTTTTAATTCTGGAAAAGTTTTACAAAAATCTTCATTCCTTAATTTATCTCTATACAAAATTTCTTCCCTCAATTTATCTTTAAGTGTATCCCACAAATCATCACTATCAGCATAATTAGAAAAATCACAGATTGAATTATCTTTGTCTAAATTAATAATATTTGAAATAGATTTTTTTGCAGCTATTTTATATTTTGATGGCAAAACTTTAATACTGTAAAAATTAGGATAAGACAACAGGCTTGTTCCTAAACTTTTAATATGAGCAAACTTACTCTGTTTCATATATTCATGAAATTCGTTGTATGTACAATAATTATAAAGTTGGATTGTAGTAATAATTTTTGTTGACACATTTTTTAAATGTTTCAATCTTAATAAATTTTTTTCTATCTTACTCCAATCGCACGGATGTCTTATATACTCAGCTCGCTCTCCATAATGATCTAAGCTAACTAAAAAATCAATATTTTTAAAATCTTTCCATAATTCAAAAAGATCCTTATTTTTATATTGTAACACTGTACCGTTAGAATTATAACATATATTAATATTAAAATGTTTTATTCTAATTAATTCTTCTAAAATCTGATAATGTTCTTTTGCTAATAACGGTTCTCCACCTGCAAAATATATAGTCCTAACTTGTGGTAAAATATCAAAAATTAGTTGCAAAAAATCACTAGATGCCCACGATGTGTAAGAAGGATTTATACCGTCCTCTTCTGCCAATAGACTGCTACATTCAGGCACACACATTCTACATTTTAAATTACACAAATTAGAAAATCTAATATCTATAAAATCAATATAATTTTTGTCAATTTGCCCAGTTTTTTTATTGATATTTTCAAATGCTTGTTTTTGAATTTCTTCATTTTCTAAATCATAGCTTAAAAGTCGAGGACTTTTATTGCCAGTGCTCTCAATGTTAGAGCAAACATTACACATTGGAGGTAATGTATCATTATTAACGAACCATTTTCTTATATCACTCCATCTATTACCATGATAAATTTGATTGATGGTTTTTGTATTATTTTGACTTATATAACTAATTCCAGGCATAGCTTCAACTCCTTGCCATACACAACAAGGCTTTACATCACCTTTTGGATCTATAGATAATCCATGTGTAATGTATCTACAAGGAATTTTAGTAGTCATACATACTCGCTAACTCTGGAAATGTCTTTACAAAATCTTCTCCACGTACTTTATCTCTAACTCGAATGTGCTTCGCAAATTCTTTTTTATTCTGATCCCAACCGTCATTTTCATTTGTAAAAGAAATAGCATCTGCAACATGTTCATGTTGATAGTAATAATTTTCTAACAACCAATCTAACAATTTTTGCGTGTTTACATTACCAATTTCCTTTATACTAGAAGGTAATGTTTGTGAACAAAAATAAGTGGGAGTAATTGCTCTATATATTGATATCATATCTGTTTTACGCAGCAATCCCTTAGATATCATATAATCAAAAAACTCTTGTAAAGTTACATAATTAAAAACAGATAAAACAGTGTTAAATTGATACTCTATATTATCAAATGTTCTTATTTTTAACAAATTTTCTTCTACAACTCCCCAATCTGTTCCATGTCTAATATATTCTGCTCTTTTTCCATAGTGATCAATTGAGGCACTTAATTCAATATTCTTAAAATGTTTCCATAAATCAAAAACATCATATTTTTTATATTTAAAATTACTAACATTACTGTTATACCTTAATGTGATATTTTTAGCACGATCTAAACGGATCATTTCCTCTAAAATTAAATAATGTTCATCTGTTATAAGAGGCTCGCCGCCTGCAAAATATGCTAAATCAATATGACATACTTGTGATTTAATATCTTCTAATAATTTTCCAGTATTATCTGCATGTTGTACAATCTTATAATTCCAAGATTCTGCTTGATCAGGATACAAGTCATGATCTTCTTGTGCCCATGTAGAAGAAAACTCTTTTCCACATGTTCTACATTTAAAGTTGCATATATTAGAAAACCTTACATCAAAATATTTCATTTTGAATTTAGGTACAGTTCCATCTTCTTGTGTAGTAGTCACTATTTCATCAAAATATTTACTATAATGTTGTAAAGCATATTTCCTAAACGAAAACGGAGAACTTTTTTCATGCTTATAACAATATGTACAAATTGACGTTTCTTTTCCTTGCAGCATATTCAGCCGCAATTGTTTCATTTTGTCATTATTAAATATTTCTTCTAATGAATTTTCCTTAACATTTCCATATGGATCTGTATAAGAAGAACTACAACAAGGATAGGTATTTCCATAAGGAGTTACATTAAGATGTAACCATGGAAACATACAAAAAACTTTGCTTTCTTCCAATAATTCTTTTTTATTCATACATGCTTTCCCTAAAACATAGATCAAAAAACTCTTTCATTTCAGGAAATGTTTGTTCTGCATTAATTTTCCGTCTGCGATCTTGCTCTCCAAAGAATTTTATAAAATCTTGCCTGCCTTGTTTAACTCTTTCCTCAGTGTAGATGGTACTTTTAAAATAATCTACTACTCTACGAAATTTTTCATACTCTAAGTTAGAAAATCCATGCTTATCATCTGTAATATTTTGTTTTATAAAATCTAAATGGCTTTCAAAATACGAAACATAACTCTCTTTTGGTAAAATGTTTATATCATACTGTAAAGGTTCCTTAAGATAAGGTGTATCAAAATGAATACGCTGCCAACGTGTAGTTTCTACGTCATTATACTTTTTACGCCACTCTAACATCTTCTCTAACAGGGCTTGAAAGTTTGTCACTGAGAAAATATTGAATGTAATCATAAATGTAACAGGTGCTGTAGTGTTTGTCAAGAAATAATCTAGGTTTTCTTCAAAAACTTTGACATTTAATCCATCTCTAATGTACTCTGCCCTCTCTCCCCAGTTGTCAATAGACGTAAAAAGTTTAAAATCCTTGATCTTGCCTTGAGATAGGAGAGAATTTACGCCATTTGTAAACTTTTTGAGCTGTCGTTGCTTGCCACCGAGGTTAGAATTGACATTTAACTCCAAATTAGGCTTAGGGTCTTTCTCTAACTCGTCAAAAAGGCGGTAAGTTGACATCTGTATAGTAGGCTCTCCGCCAGTAATGCGTAAAATGTTCAATTTTTTACTAACTTCGGGCCACCATCTCCACCATGCGTCTACATAAGGATTAGTTTCTTCTTTATAAATTGTCAACCAGTCAATATCACAGCGGTGATTTTGTACCATATCATATGGACCATGCTCTTCGATTTCAGCATAGTAGCGTGAAGACGCCTTTGGATGGCAATATCCACACCTAAAATTACATTCATTACCAAACGATATCTCAATATACTCAGGTTGAACATCAAAATGCCATCCACCCTCTTTAACTTCATCTAGTCTTTCTTGCGTATAGATAGAAGACGAACGTATGTGACGATCAGAAATGTAATCAGGACCCATATTTTCAATGTTCCAGCAGTATTGGCAGCCAGCGCATTGTTTGCCTGCTAACATTTCTTTCCTCTCCGTCTTTTTCTCATGCGTATTATGGAGAGCAGATGGATTATTGTCTAATGCTTCTAAATGTATTTTGTGCGGAGCTGGGTGATAACAGGAATGTGTTTCTCCTGTTTGTAGATAAATGGTTGTATGATACCATTTAGCAAAACAGAATGTTTTAGAAAATTCTGTATCTGTAATCTTAACAACTTTTTTAATATTATCTTCTGTTGACATTCTACTCAATATCTATAAATGATTTAGAAATTCTAGCTGGATTCAAATAAACAGTTTTAAAAAACTTACTTTGTTCTGCATCCAATGCTTCTTTACCAATTGGCAGATCTAATTCTTTCATTAGATCACGTCCAGTAGAATGAATTAGATACTGTACATCTCTTGAATTTAAATTACTATATTCTTCTTCCCATAAATTATTAAGGTATGTAAAATCTCTTACCTGTATATAATCCCAATCTGTACACATTGTCTTGTATAAACCTTGACGTGCTCCTAGTAAAGCGTATTGTCCATTTTCTACATCTTTACCTACCATAAGCCAAATGTAAAGGCGATGTAAATTTTTCCAGTGGTTTTTCTTAAAATCTTCTAACGTTGGTTTTACGCCTTGATCTAGCGCCATCTTAACGCCTTCTCTAAATCCTGCTCGCCATGCTTGCTGAGGAGTTGCGTTATTATAGATATCTGAGAAGCAGGAATTCATTTGAATGTATTCTACATCCCAGCAAAAGTCTACTTGGGCATGTGGGTTATCTGGATCTGCGTTTTCGTGTGTTCGCATATTTAAGACAAACTCTTTGGGCCAGCATTTTACTCCGCCGTTGCCATACATAAGTCCGTTAATGACATTATGCCCACACCAACTAATAACTTTATTTTCTAATTCAACATGCTCTTCAAAGTCAATAGTTTGAGTTAAAAAGTTTTCCCTAATCCTATTATCTCCATCTATAGTAACAAACCTGTCTGTTTCAGATAGTTCAGCGCAGGCTTTGTGTGCTGAATCTGATCCTTCTACGCCGTGTACTCGCTTTGCCCATGGGATTTTTGAACACAAATTAGAGTAATTTTGTTCTGCATTAGGCTCGTCATAACTTAAATAGATTATATCATAATCTAATACTTGAAATTTTTTTGTACTCATACTACCTCAAAAAATATGTAGTTATCATACCTTTTATTTGTAAACATTGATACTGGTATGTTAACCTCTGTTTCTTTATTAATGTCATCCATAGTAAATATCTGATAATGGTTTTTTACTAATTGTTGTAAGTCGACTGTTAACATCTTATATAAAATATTAGGATTATTAAATTCTGTAATACTAAAAGCAATATGAACATTATGGTAAGAATCTTCAGCTCTTAACTGTCTTTCTAATTTAGATCCAATTAAAAATTTATAACAAGTTGCTCCGTGGTCTTTTACAATAACTATATCATGTGTCTTGACATGCTCTAATATTTCATCATCATATTCATTTGTAACAACACGTCTTGGAATATGATAAATTAGTTCAGTTATAGGTAAAACAGTAGTATCAAATTCTGATTTTTCTCTTAAAAACCAACGTTCTCTATTTACATCATAAACACAAATATAACTAGTTGGTTGCCTTTTTCCTTCTAGAATATCTAACACATGAATAATCTCTTCATCAAAATATGTCCAATCTAAATCTGGATACATATCGCCAGTAGGTTCTAAATTTGTTAAAGATAGTATTTCTCCATTCTTTTTATTCAAGACAATATATGTCATTTTAGTACCTTCCTCTCAAATGCTTCTATTATTTCATCAGTAACAAAATCATCTTCAACATAATGAAAAATACCACTCTGAAGATAATTGCCAATTATCAAATTTAAATCTTCTGTTAGATAAATCCCAATTTGATCTATCCAACGCTCACTTCTTAAAGTTTGCCATTCTTGGGCATGTACTTTCATATGAACAAATTTTAAGAAATTTATTTTATGATTAGTAACATCTTGATCTAACTCTAGTATTTTAGTAACAATTGCTGTAGACAAATCCATGCTTGGAACTTTAGGATATCTTTCTTTACAAAAATTACCATAAAATAATTCCCAATTATTTGAAACTACTTCTAGCCATTTAAAAAACAAATGTGCTTTATCACTTTTTCTAAAATAATGAATTCCTGAATATATATTAGGTAAAGAATTTTCTACAAATGCTTTCCTATAATAATCTGATGTAAGAGGAATATTTCTATATGTGTATACTTTTGTAGGAAAAAATAAATCATATTTTTCAAAAAAAGACCACCAATCTGTAATATCTTGTAAAACTAAAGTATCAGCATCAAGAACTATAGTTTCGTCGTAGGGAGTATAATGATACGGCTTCCATCTATTTAAAACTTGATAAGTAGAAGTATCAAAAACAGGCCATTTATTAATAACTATTTTATCAAAAACATCATTTTTATTTTCTATTTCGTCATCTGTAAAAAGGCTTACTGGAGTAGAGTTACCTGATGCTTTTATTGATAAGGCACACAAATATGCCTGCTTAATATATTTTTCTCCAGTAGCGTAAATTAATATTCCTTTAGACATCCATTACCCTAGTCAAATATCTTTCTAAACTAAACTTGTTCATTACATGAAGATTATGATGTCTCCAATGAACCGCTGTGTATTCGCCTAAATAATTTTCTTTTTCTAACAACATAAATAAACCTTCTTTAGTACTATCCCAAAGAATATCTTTATCTGTTGTAAAAAATAATTTACCAGGCATAGGCTTGGCAAAATCGCCTTCCTGATATCCATTCATTATATGAATAGCAATTGAAAATGCAAAATCATTTCTAAACAAAACCGTAGGAATTTGGAAAATGCTACGATAGTGATACCAATTTTCTTGTATATGTTGCACTAAATCAAAGAAGATCTTATTAGTTTCTGTTTTCCTAAAGAATACAGCAGTAGCCCAATAAAAATGAGCTCCAGTATCAGAAATAAATTTAAACTCATGCTCATTTCTAAAACCTGCTAAATCATACGATTTATCATATATAAGAAAATTATGAGGTTGATCAAAACAATGTTTATATACATCATTGAATAAAACAATGTCAGTATCTAATAACAATGTTTGCTCATATGGAGTTACACCCCATGCCGCAGATCTAATCTCATTTTTAAATCGTAGAGACCTTGCTGATAATGATCCATCATGATATCTTCTTAAATAGTGTTGATCACCTTTAGATAAAACATTGTTTCCATTTAAATCTTCTTTCCGCCAAACAATTTCAATTACTTTATCAAAATAATCTCCATATCCTTTATCTTCTAAATATTTTTGACTATCTGTGATTACAGATGTAGGTAAGTTCAAATATTTTTTAACATTACTGGCTAAAAAAGCAGCTTGCCTAAGATAATCAAGTTTCTCATTATTCCTTGCTACTACAAGGACACCTTTGCTCATTTTTCTTTATCCGTTTCTTCTAATTGTATTTGATCTAAAACAACATCGTGCATCTTTTGCTTACTTTTTACCAGTGTAGTATAGTTTACAAAATATTCATTTGATGCTTCATTGTAGATAGTAAGAATTTCATCAAAAAATTCTTCAAGATCTTCAATCTCAATTGGTCTGTTATTGTCATCAACTAAAACTACAGTATCTTGCTCAAGCAACATCATAATTTTACAAAAACAAATTAATTCTTTGTTTACTGTAAATTGTGCTCCATTAAAATAATGTATAATGTCTTGTGAATAAGTTTCTTCTAACACTCTTTTTTGGTTATTTAGATTAACCATGTAGTGAGAAAACTGGAGGGCTTTTTCTAATCTTTCGTCCATAATATACTCCTTTAAAGTATATATTAAAAAAGATTAGAAGAAGTGTAAGAAACGATTAAGCTACAGTGACAGTAGGCGGATCTAATTGAACTGTTGAGATACTTCCAAGCAAGGGATCTGTTGTAGAACCTGTAGGATAGTATATAGAAATGTTTGAGGTAGTTGTGCCTATTACATCTTCATCATAAGCAGCAATCCAAAAATATGTATTAGCAATATTTCCTCTATCTGCATCAACAAAATTCATTGTAAAATCCATTACATTTGTACTACCTACGAGTCTAGATACTGAGAGGTTATGATAGTTATCTTGGTATACTGTTACTCCATCAGGATTTTGCTGCAAAAATGTATTAGTAGAGGCAAGGATATGTTGCCAATATTCTGTATAACCAAAACTAATACCATTTACTTTATTAGCTAAAAATTGTTGCCAATCATTTGATTTAGACGTACTATTGTTATCATGAGCAGCATGAAATCTAACTTGTCCACCTGCATTAAAAAACCATCGTTGATGATTTGAATCAGTCCATGTAACTCTATGTGTTGTTGTAACAGTGCCATTCCAATTCGTTCCAGCAGTAGCCGCAGCAACATTAGATGACAGAGTCATTTGTGATGGATTTGCAGTAGGCGCATTATCATAACAATAATTTATAGCTTCAATATAAGCATTATGAGTTTCATTATAATCTGTCCCTGATGCTGTTGCCTTAATTAAATCAGTTCCTCCTGACGGTACAGTCAAATCAAAACTATCAGCAGTAATATGAACGTATGCCTTAACTATATCTGCTCTAAGTTGGGCCATATGAGTAGCAGATACTAAAGTAGTTGCTCCTCCTGCTACAGTAGAGCTAGTAGTAGCTTGTCCATATCCTCGTGTAGACCCTCCTGAGTTAGGTCCAAGAATCTCAATAATTTTATTCCGTAATTCATTATAATCTGTTGCTGTTAAAGTTGTTCCAGCAGAACGATTTGATATTGCCATTTATATATCTCTTAGTAAACTGTACCTTGTGCAGAAGCTACAATTGGTGATTTAACTCGTACACCTACAATACTTTCTGAATTCTCAGGATCAATTGGGCTGCCACTAGCATGATAAATAGAAGCGGTGCTAATTGTTGTACCTGATACATTTTCATCTACTCCGCCACCTATTCCTGTTTGATCACCTACATCAACATCATGGAAAATAACTCTAAACAATAAAATATTAGAAGATATAGCACTTCCTATAATCTTATAATAGTTTTCTGAATATACTCCTCCACTAACTGGATTTTTTAATACTAAAATTTGCGGTGCTGAGCTAATGGTTTGATTTTCAGGATAGGTAAAAACATATGTTCCAACTGATGATAATAAGTTTTGCCAAACACCAGGTTTAGAACCAGTAGCCCACGATCCTGCTAAATTTGCTGATATTCTTATTTGTCCGCCCGTATTAAAGAAAAATCTACGATGACTACTAACGTCAAATGTTATTGTAATATCGTGAGTTTTAAAGTTGTTCCAGTTAGAAAAGGAATATGTAGCAGCACTGGCTACAAGCGTCATAGCAGATGCATTTACTTGTAATCTGTTTGTATCAACTTGGTTTACTGCAAAAGTGTAATCATTATAAGTTTTATTTTCACCGTCAGCTAATGATTCTGTTGCACTTCCAGCTTGTACTACATCATTTAAATCTACTGAGTTTACAGGAAAGACAACAATTGTTTGATGCTGCCATAATTTTAAAATATCAATCCTTAAGTTATTTAACTGTTCAGCAGTTACCATACTGCTAGATTGAACTTGTGAACTATGAACAGTTTGGCCGTAACCATAGTCTAAGCCATAGATGCCGCCTCCTGCGCCTAATAATGATTGTACTTTTTCTTGGAGTCTGTTATAGTCGTCCGCTTGAATAGTTGTTCCGGCACTCCTATATGCTATTGGCATTCTATATATCCCTTTATTTTTATTTATACTTGTATTTCTACTAACTTAATTTCTGGATTATCGTTATTGTCAATAGCTCGTCCAATTACAACTGCTGTAGCGGGATCAATAGGCTGCTTTACTCTGCCTACACCAGGTTGAGCTGAAGATATAATTTGGTCTCCTCGCTTTACAGGTCCAACAATTTTACAAGGTACACGCCCTTTGAGCGCTATAGGTACAATATGAACACCTTGTGGTACATAGTCTTCG